>Ga0214545_1009968_pt1 | contig 14099 bp, 4 predicted proteins | sample CNSS4metaG_FD_160064 | JGI IMG/M metagenome (GOLD analysis project Ga0214545, IMG submission 160064) | Root nodule microbial communities from cowpea collected in UCLA plant growth center, Los Angeles, California, USA - CNSS4 | ecosystem: Host-associated > Plants > Roots > Nodule | place: USA... | reverse complement strand
TGATTATTTTTTAGGTGGGCATCTATCCAGCTGTAAAAGCACCTATGGAGTTTTCAACTCAGGTATATATATATATATATATATATATATATATTTACTAGATTTGTTTGTGTAGGGTCAATGATTCATACTTTAAGTGAACCCACTGAATATGATAATGATAAATCTGCCTAAATTTTCTGCTCCTTTCGGTGTGAGTGATATCTATTCATGTCTTTTATTATTTCTTGTGATAACCAGGTTACTTCTGGGGACTATATTCTGTGGAATACTCTTGGCAAGTGTCCAAATGTAGCCACAATAAAAAGGTAAGTATGAATGGCCACCAAGAGATATCTAAATGATGTGGAATACTCTGGAATGGTGTTTTTTTATTCTTTGCCGAGTATTGTGGAGACAGTATGTTATTGAATCTTTCTCCCTAGTGGCCCCTTAGAAAGTAATAAATGTTTTTGGAGTTGTAATTATGATGGGATTAGTTAACAGGAAGTGTTAGTCTCGACAAACTTATACTGTTATCAGCATTTTATGAAAAAAGTAAATTTTACCAATCTTAATTTGGATGGAAGATTTAATATAAATATAATGGATAGTTTATATTTTTCATAGAATTAAATTAATTGGTATGTTTAAGCTTCACATTTTTTCTTATAAACAATTTACTATTTATATATAAGAAAAAAACTATCATTATAATTATATCACGTGTTCATGAACTTTTAAATTATTTAATTTTGTTAATATATTATATATTCTTTTATTCAATAAAATGATAAGTTGATAAAACTTGTCATTTATATAAGTTATTATAGTGAAACAGTTGAAGTTTGCAAACATTTGCACATATTTCATTTGCTGTGAGTTTACCACAAAAGTTAGCATTTTTATTATATTATATTTTTTTTGTTTTTATTCCCTAATGACAATAATTTGGGAGACATAATCTTATGTTGGATTGTAAGACAGGGAAATGAGGTGAGTGAAAACAAGAAAAAATAAGAGATAAAATTGAGTGAAGATATCACTTAAATTGGAAACAAATTAAAATCATTTCATTTATTGCTAAAAGAGATAAGAGGGGGATAAATTTAGAAAATAAATATATATATATTTTTATTTTTTCTTATGTATTGGTGATAAATACAACATGTGAAATTTAATACAGAAAGAGACATTTTTCTCACAAGAATTTTTACTCCTCAGTCTCTGTTTGAGACAATGATTAAATACAACATTTTTACGATTACTATTGAGGCAATAAAGTTTTGTTGCTTACCTTCTCGTCCACTCGATAAATAAAGAAGTGTCGTTGCAGTAAGGTAGGTTTGAATCACCAGCTTAGTGAAGTTTTAGATTATTTGGACTAAATTAGTATGTTTTACAGTAGAGACCATTATTAATTAAGACAAAATAATCTGGTGTTTGATTGTATTAGAATTTTGATTTAATGATTATGTATACATTATTAATACATAAAAGATAAACTTTATTATAACTTTAAAAACAATTATTGCACAAAAAATGTTTATTATGTATCAGAATGTAAAATAAAACTATTGTTTTCAGTAAATTAATTTTTAAACATTTAAAATATAATCTCAATACATATTAAAAATTGCTCTCAAAGAAAACCTATAAATTTTTATTTTTTCTTGCTTTTTGTGGAATGTTAAAAGAAAGTTAAGTGTTTTCAATAAAAAGTTATTGATGCATTTTATTCTTTTATACAACTTTAGCAAAATTAATTTTTAAAAGGAATTGAAAATGAAGTAAATATTGAAACCAATCTTTTAAAAAGAAGAGTAACATTTATAAAAAAATATTTAAAATAAACCTATTAAATCAATATGTTTCATGAATGATTCGATTTTTTTCAAGTTTGTGCCGCCTCACTTTAACTAATATAATGAAAATAAGGAGAGAGTTAATAATAGTAGTGTATAAATTTTACAAGTCTAATGTTTGTATGTGTGGGCTTTATAAGTGGATGAAGAAATTTATTAAGAATTTAAGTTAATTAATTAAATATTTTAAATAATGTAGTTATATATAGAAGTTGAAGGTAAAACAAAACAAAAAAAAAAAAATTGAAGATTAGGGCTGACGTAATGAAGCGGCTGTGAAGGCTATTTATTTTGATGCTAGGTGGATGTAGAACAGAGAACAGAAGAGAAAGTTAGATGAGATTGGATCTGAGGAGAGTGTCTAGGGTTTTGCATCGGTGGGAGAAGAAGGAGACGATGGGGCCATGCGACTTGTCCTCCTCACCTGATATCAAATTGAAGACCGCCTTGCCTACCTTCTCACTGCATCCCTTTCGAATGGAAACAGGAGTTTCTTTATTTTCATTTTTAAAATAGGCATTGCATTGCAGTTCGATGCATCTTTCAATTCCAATGCCTATTTTAAAATGAAAACAACCATGCACTGTTTCCGTTTGAAACTGTTGTGAGGGAAGATAACGAGTTCTTCAATTTGATTTCAGCTGAGGAGGATCTTTATATCACCAAATCCTTCTGCTCTCTTGCTTTATGTGGGTAAAACCGTAAACCTAGTTTTCTCTCTATTTACTCCTAATATTAGCTGCTCAATTCAATTATTCTGTTGGTTAAGTCCTTCTATACATGTTTCAGACATAATTACAGTGCCATTTGGTTTTTTTATTTTCTCTGATGGCCTTTTGGTGACGGGGAAAGGGGAAAAGCAGGTTTTTTGTTTTTTTTTTTTTTCAATCCATCCTCCTTAATATATCCAATTCTTCAGATTATACAGTTGTTTAAAATATGCTTGTACTGAACTTAATCATGTGAATCAAGGGTAACTCTAAGGACCTGCCCTGCTATCACATTTATGGAGTTGGGTCGAAAGTAAGAAGACAAAAGTTCGAAAGTAAGAAGACAAAAAGAGAAAGGGAAGGCGAAATTAAATTCTTAGAAGCAAAATTCACTTACTTTATATATATAAATATATCTTTCTACTTCATCACTAAGTTTAATTTTAAACTTGTTTATCCTTGTTTTCTTGTAACTAAATGGACCATTGATCTTCGCAAAGCGTATAAGTTCACAAACTTAACTTACCGAAAGAGTCCTTGGACCCTGTAGGAGTCTAGGTTTTGGAAGCTAAATTTTTGTTATATTTAGGTATTTCCTTGATGTATACTAAACCGTATAGTTCACTCAGACATGACTGACCCGATTATTATTTTCTCAGTTTGTTACTTTTTCTCTTCTTTAGGTGTAGATACTCCTTGGATATACAAGTATCTTTTTCATTTACTATCTTCATATGACTCTAAATTAGTACAAGATATTGACCCCAGGCTGAGAAGCAAATTACTAGTTTATTTTTTATTCCTGTTTTCATAATTAGTTTGTTTATTCTAGAGAAACTTTATTTTATTCTTAAACAATAGTGTGACCTATTTCATAATCATGCTGCCAAAAATGTGCTTTTATTGTTTGTACTTTCGGTGAGCAGTCTTAGTTTTTGGGCAACAAGTTAGTGTTTGTACTTTCGGTGTGCAGTCTTAGTTTTTGTGCAGCAAGCATTTGAGATGTGTACTGCTAGAAAATGAATTTAGTCTCTACTTACATCGGAACATAGATTAAATTTATTTTTTAAACTATTGGAATCAAACACATCAATTTAACAGTGTTAAGAACATTTAAACTACAGAAATCAACGGGTCTAAGACCATAGTTAACCAGAAGTTTGAAAACTAACACTAAAGCTATATTTTTTTGAAGTCAGAAAGAAACCAGATCCAGTTAATCTTTGTCTTGCTTTGTACCATTTTGTTCTCCAATGAAATGACAAGCAAGAACAGAGGACGGACATCCTGTAAGCACGAGATTTTGGCTTCTGTTCCACTCTTTCTCACTTGAACCTACTTGCTTCAACCTTCGTCTGCAAGTACCGGTGAGTGTTTGGCTGTGTGACTGATGATTTGTTGGCAGGGTTCAAGAATGTATGACACTATATATGGGCATTTGGACTGTTAATGCAGTGTTACTGTAGTATGCTAGAAATCATCCGTTACAAAATTTTCTCGTTTAGTTTGTCTAGCTTACTAATGATGAAAATTGATGTTTATTTCAATGGTTTGTTCGTTATTGCTGAAATTGTGCAGAACAAGTGTGAAATTTCACACACCTGTGGAATTTCATAGTTGCTCGGATTTTTTTTTAACTGACTAATATCTGTAGTGTTTTGGAACACGGAAAAATAAAGCTTTGAAAAAGATTAACATGATTGCAATTATAACTTTGTAGTCATGTCTATGCTGAGCATGATTGGTTTCATTATTTATTTTGTGCTGTATAGACCTTTTCTTCAAGACATTTTCGAAGAGACTTGAGAACTCTGGAAAATTCTGATAAATTTTCTGAACGAACATAACTAAACAGACTACAGTAGGACCTTTATTTTAATACTGGATGACATCTTTATTCTCGTAATCCCATTAAAAAAACGAGAAGTTGTGTTAACTGAATGAACTTTAGTTAACAGATCAATATTAGTAAACAAATTGGAATGTTTGCAACTTTATTTCACTCTTCTCTTTATTACTTTCTTGAGCTTGAAACAAACTCGTAGTTTGTCTGAACGAATGTTTGCATCCATCTTTTTTGGTATTTCTAAGTTTGGAACAAAATTCTACTTTTTCTCAATTTTGAGTGTCCTAGTACTTATGGATATCTTTTTTCATAGTTCACATGAAATTGTGCATTTAACTCGAATAAGAATAGAATCAGAAAGTAAGAAAACCAGACTCGATGTAACAGACAAACCACTCATCTTTCTAGGCGATGTCATTTGATAATGCCTTCAGCATATTATTATAAAATAATTTATATAATTTATATGGAGACAAATTGCTTATTGAGCAAGTTGATCGGACCTGGCCCAAACCAACAACGAGAGAACAACTAACCACCGACTATTAACTTACTAACAAAGACAGATAACATAAACTAACAGTAAACGAACTGATGCACTTATATAGTAGGTACGTGTATCAGTTCAGTTTTGTTTTTAAAAAAGTCAATCATCGTTTTTAAAAAAGTTTCGATTGTGTTTTAATTCTTAAAAATGTATTTTAATTAGATGTTTCTCAAATAAATTTTTTTTTTTTAAATATAACATCATATCATGTATTTTTTAATTCTTTTAGTTTTCTTTTATAAAAAAATTGTTATCACGTGTCAGGTAGGTTCTTAATATGACACATATTACATTGTAAGTGATATTGTCAGTGGTACTAATATGACACACATTGCATTACTTGAATTTTAGTATTGAAGTTTACCAAAAATAAGCATCAATCAATTTTAAATATCTATCTATTATCAAAAATAAGTATGGGACAATATATATATATATATATATATATATATATATATATATATTACAATTTTAAACACTATATTTTAATTTGGAATCAATTTTACAATTTGGTTTGAAATCACTTTTTTCATAAAAAAAATTCAAAACCATTTTAAAGTACTTAGCTAAAGAATATTTCTAATCTAATTTACTTATTAAATTTTAATTAATTTTCTTAACTTTTGTTTTTTTTATAAATGTAATGTAGTTATATTATATTTTTATATATATAAAGTATTAATTTTATTTGTGACTTATGAGTTAATCTCGACCTACTCCTAAAATAAATTTATTTTCATTGGTCCACCAAATGACAAAGTTCCACGTATACTTGATTAGGTAAGGATTAAATTGGACTTTGATTAGAGTAAGATTTCGATTAATATATATATATATATATATATATATATATAATTACATAAATTTTTAAAATATTTTAAATTATAAATTGGTTTCTAAATATTTTATATTAATTATAAATTGATCTTTAATTAATTTCCACTATTTGCAACTTAATTGAAAAGTTAAGACCCAATCCAAATTTTTAGGTTAGGTGATCAAATCCAATTTGGGTTCGTTTTTAGACATGACTCTTATTCTTTACAAACTTGTTTAAGCTTAAATTGATAAGGTTTGACCTGAATGAGTTCGACATGAACTCAACTCGGTTTAGCTTAAAATGTCCTTAACATAATTCAATCCAACATTGCTAACATGACTTAGCTCGAAGTAATTGACTCAACTTAGCTTGAGGTGAGATCAATTATACTCAAATAAATGTGGACTTGACACAACATGTCTCAACGTGGTTATGACTCAATTTGATCCAATATGGATTTGACTTGATTCGACTTGACATGACCTAACTTGACTTCATCCCACTCAACTAAACCTAATGTGGGTATAACTTGAGTCAACCTGTGACAGGTCCAACTAGACTTGGGTTGAGGTGGGATTAACTCAACTCAACTCGACCTAAGATAGGTACAATTGAACTAGTAACAACGTCAACTTAACTTGAATTGATTTGACATGTGTCCAACTCCACTTAACCTAATGTGGACAGAAGTCTACTTGGTCTTGTATAGGACAAATAAACTCAAGCCCATGTCAAGATGAGTCAAGTTAAGCTCACGTCAAATCGAATTAACCTAGGTCCACATAAGGTCGAATGAACCAACTCATATTTGGCCCATCTCGGTCTCAAATGATTTGGGCCCACCTTAGGCCAAATCTAGTTTGGCCTACCTAGGATCAAGTTGAGTTGTACTCATCTCAAGTAGTGTTTAAGTTAGGTCTATATGAGGTTGAGTCAAGTTGGGTCCGCGTCAGACTCAAGTTGGATCAAGTTGAATCTGACTAAAGTTGAGATGAGTTAAGTTAGGCTTAGGTCAAGCCAATGCCTAGGTCGTCGAAGTCACATTAAGTCGAGTTGGATGTAGACTTTTGTTACAAATGTTGTACTATATGTATTAATTTTAGTGACTCTTTGTTACAAAAATGAGTAATGACGATGCTTTCATAGTACTTTCCTTCGGTAGATTTATAAACCTTTTGATAGAGACAAACAAATATTATATAATGAAAAAAATAATATAATTTGTTTTTCTTTCTTATATTTTCATATTTATTTTAAAGAAAGTTTTAAAAACATGTTTTTTATGAAAAGTGAAAAATAAAGACATTTACAGGAAAAAAGTATAAAAAATACCAAGAAAAAGGAAACTCAGCGAAAAAATTATAATATTATTATTTAATATTTAAGTGTATATTAGGTCAATGCACCTTTTTAATTAATGTCCGTGAATATTTTTCTTTAAGAAAAGGAAACAAATATTGTTTAATAGGTGGGATGAGTATTTGTGCTTTGATGGGTGATTGTCTACCCTTTCATCACTCTTAAATTATTTATTTTAATATTTTTTATTGATGTGATATAATGATCTAAAAGTAAAAGTGATGAAAATAATAAATTAAAATTAAATAAAAAAATTGGTCAAAATATCTTATCTTTGTATAATTATAACCGTTTTTTACATAATTGTACATGTTTTGGTTTCATTTATATTATTTCTTACATTTATATATCTAAACATTGTTTTACACAGTTAAAGAATTAGAAAATATGTAATAGTTTATTACAGGAAATTACGACTTGAATAAAATTTTATCAAATATACATAAAAAATTTATAAAATAAAATTGAAAATCTTCTAAACCAAACAAGCTTTATATGTTATCTTACTGATAAAAGGTATATTCTTAGATAAATTAAAAAGGATCTTCTTTGGTTCTCTAGTTCTTAAAATTGTCTTTATCTTTTAAAATGGTTTCGCAACAAAATGATTTAAAAAAAGAGGACCATGAAACACACCAATACTCCTAACTGTAGAATTGATATTAAAAATAAGGATTAAACATGTTTTTCTCCTTTTAACTTTTGGAAAAAACTGGGATTAGTTTCTCTTTGAAACTTTGAACCAATTTAGTCTCTCTTCTTTAAAAATGAGTAAATTTAGTTATTTTAACCAAATTTTGTTAACTTTATTTGGAATTTCAAGCATATTTCATGATAGTATTTGAGTTGTTTACACCATCTTTAGAAGTGAGTAAATTTAGTTCTTTTAACCAAATTTGTTAACTTTATTTGAAATTTCAAGCAAATTTCATGATAGTATTTGAGTTGTTTACACCGTTTGATACATTCTCGTTTCCATGTTAACTTAAAAACTATCCTAAAATGTCCTGAAATGTTAAATAAACTTAACAAAATTTGGTTAAAAAAATTAAATTCATACATTTCTAAAGTTGAAGAACTAAACTAAGTCAAAGTTTTAAAAATAGATTAATTTTAATTTTTACTAAAAATTAAGGAACGAAAAATATATTTAATGCTAAAAATAATAATGCATGTGATGTATACTGAGAGAGAAGAAATATATAGAAAACTATATAATAAAATAAGAAGAAAAAAAAGTAGGAAAAGTGGAAAATAAGTGTTTGAAATGTTAGGATCACAAGTTATAACGACATTGACTTAATTAGCATATTAGAATCTAAAGAAACAACAACCTAATCATGGATGATTTTTAGATTAAAGATTGTATTCAGAAGTATCTTTTGGTGCTGAAAATTGTTAGATTAATTTCCAAAAACATGATATATGAAGTTGAAGTGTTTTATGTTGTTATAAATGTTGTGATAGAATCTGAATTTAGTGAAAGAAAATAGAAGTAGTTTAGAAGGGAGAGGGTTTTGCAGGAAGTTGGAGGCAAGGAATAGAGAATGAATATATAGAGAAGATTGTTTAGAGAGTTAAAGCAGTGAGCGTAGTATATGTGTATTGTGATGCTTCTCCAATGAGTATGAACAGAAGAAAAAGAAGAAAAAGAAGAATATAAAAGAATATAGAACTGAACAAAGGAAAGGAAAAAAAAGGAATATACAACTCCAATCCATTGCCAGGCTACTACGCTAGCTGAAGCAGCAGATAATCCTCTCCATGAATAAAACTCAAACTCAATTTCCTTCATATTCATTTTCTATTCTTCAAAAAAGTGTCTAGAAGAGCGATAGAGATCATAAGGAGCCCAAAGATGGTCCACGATGCATGGCTTTCTAGAATCCAATCTCAACCAGGGTTTGCCCTTCCCACTCCAATGGAGTAAACTAATGGGACCAGGGTGCAGGCACCTGCATTTTCCTTCGAAGTTGTCTCCACCTAAACCATGTTGGTTCCATCTATGGTCAACCGCTTTTATGTTCCCCGCCAGAACCAACAAAAACGGCGGAAGAGAACCAAGATGGTAGATCCTCTTCTGCTGCTTCTGCACCGCCATCCATGACTCCACCTTCTCCGTGTATCTCTCCTTCCTCCACGTGTCAACGTCCATCACCATCACCCCCGTGTTGAAATAACACGGCATCCTTCCCTTGAACGTCTCCGCCAGAGCTGGATCCGACCAAAACGTGTCCGTGAAATACAGCGTGAAGTTTGCATGGCAATATTCAGGCGCAGCCACCACCTTCCCTTCCATGTCCACGCCCCAAAGCTTCGCAATGTCGTCCACGACCACCAGGTCAGAGTCTAAATATATCACGCGTTTCACGTCCTCCGGGATGGTGTCGGCGAGGTATATTCTGGCGTAATTGAGGGGCTGGTCCAGGGCCTGACGAATGGACTTGGAAATCTTGCCGCGGACCCTGTTGCTGTCGAAGCGGTAAATCTTCATGTTTAGATAGGGGAAGGTGGACTTGATGCTGGAGAATAGTTCGGGAGCGTCGTGGTGCGCCGAGAGGAAGTGGAAGGAGAGATTTTCCGGGCAGGTTGAATGCTGGAGCATGGAGAGGACCGCCGCCATGGTGCCGCGGAGGTAGTTGGCGTCGAGGGTCATGGCGACGTTGATGACGTGGTCGGGGGTGGAGCCGCACTCGTGGCCGTTACGGAACGCGGGGGCCTCCCTGAAGAGGGGGAGGTCCGGCGAGTGACGGCGGGTGAGGCCTAGACGGATGGCGGAGATGGGGCGGAGGAGGAGGAGGAGGATGATGATGGGGAGGGACAGGAGGCCAATTAGGGAGGTGGAGCTCCGAAAGACCATCCTGTCGAACGAAGGTTGTGTTTTTGTTGTTGTGGTTGTTCTGGATCAACAACGCTACTAATCCGGAGTGTGAGATTAATGATATTATAATCAGAGAATGTAGCGAAGAAGATTTTGTTTGAAGAGAGGTAAAGCAGTGCGTTCGTGGGTTGAGAGGTTACATCATTGATTGAGATTGCGACTCACTCCCCATTTCTGAGGAACAGAGCATCTCTCGGACCCTTTCTATCCTATCTTTTGCTTTTTCCTTTTCTGCCTTTTCAAATCTCTATTTCGAATCTTTTCTTCATTTGGACATCTCTCTTCTCTCTTCTTTTCTTTTCTTTTTTTCTCTCATGACATCATAACTCACTCTCACTCTCACTCTCACTTCATCACCCTCAACTAACAACACCATCCTCTCTTCTTTTGTTTAATGTGTCTGATCATACAACACCAATACTCTGTTGCAAAAACATTATTCCTTCTTTTATAGGGAATGAGATTGGTGTGAAACCCAACTCTGCTTATCCTCACTCCAACTGAATCCCATATGTGTTCATGCCGCACCTTTGGAAGGGGAAAGTCCCACAACGCATGAAGTGTTCTTCCTCCTCTCTTGGCATCTCTACTGTTGAAAATCTCATTTTCACAACATATGAGATAAATTATATAAACAGATACGTGAGGTTTTTCACGAGGAAAGACATCAAGAGATTCAATATTAATAAGGTGCTAACAAGTTTATATAAAAGATCAGAATATTAACTTTTAATTCAAAATATTAAAACAATGAATTTATAGATTTTTCTACCAATATATATGGATATTTTTTTATTTTTATCCGATATGATACTTCTAATTCATATCGAAATCTTATTTATTTATTTATATATATATATATATATATATATATATATATATATATATATATATATATTTTTTTATAAATTAATTTTATAAAATTGAGTTAAGATTATCTAAAAATAATGTCAAAGTCATGTAAAATTTACTTTAATAAGATATGTTATGTGAGAGACGTATTATGTTACTGATATTAGATTACTTATTATTAATATATGGTTTACGCTTAAAATAAATATGGATAAACATAATTTACAATATTTAAGCGATCACAGACCTCATTTTATAAATTACTTCAGAGAAGTGAATTAAATTTAAACCATTCTGTACACAATTTTCAAAACTCTAAATATTTGCAATCATAAGTCCGATGTCTAATTTGAACAAAGGGGATATTTTTCAAGCATTGAACCATTCCAAGCCAATCTTAAAACCATAACTTCAAACGTCCTGCATCCCTTCTATACTTATAACTTATAAAACCTTGTTGAAGCTCCTTCACTCCATTAGTTATGCTACACTAAACACACGATGTATAAAGGATAATATTACGTTAAATCATGTCATTCGTTTGGAAAATCTCAAATCGGTACCTTTTCTTTATATACCTCAATTTTTTTTATCTTTTGAAAATTTGATACAATTAGTTTTTTTTTTCTCGTTAATAATGTGCTAACAAAATTAAAGAGGTGTCACATGTCATTTCGTAATTTCTAAAAAAAAGATATTTTATATTTTAAAAAAACAATTGTCACTTGACAAATTAAAATCATGCCACATGAAAATGATAATGTAATATGACAATGAGAGTGTCATGTGTCACTATGACATCAAGTATCATCGCATTACTCTCAATTTGGTCCTATATTTATTATTTTATCTCAATTAAGTTCCATTAAACTATTTCATATCTCTCTAAATTGAAACAAACTTTAATTTTTAATAAATATTTTTAACAAGATTATGTTTATTTAAATTTATATTTTACATTAAATTTTATTGAAAAAAAATATGTTTTTAGTATCTGAAGTTTCATTTTAATTTAGAAATAGTCTCTAATCAAAACTTTATCACTTTTTAATCTATGCACTTTCAAAATTATTGTTTTTTATCCCTATTTCTGAATAACATTAAAAATAACAAATAGTACCACGTGTAATTTAATTCTTTTTATAAAATAAAAAATTAACCTTAGTTAAGCCTGCGCTTTCACGATTGATTATAAAAATTTTAAATATTAGTATCAACCTGACTCACACTTTCTTACAATTTAATTTATAATATATAACAATATATTATTAATATATAATAATAATAAAGTATAACTATTAATAGTATTATTATTATATATTAATAATTATTATATTATATATCATTATTATTATTAATATTATTAACAAATATATAATAATAATTAATATTAGTATTGATATTAATAATAATTATATATTAATATATCAGTAATAATATTAATAATAATTATTAATATATAATAATAATACTATTAATAATTATATAATCTTATTAATTACTAATGTTACTAATATTAATAATAAATAATATTATTATTACTATTAATAATATATAATAATAATAATAATAAATAACTGTTATTAATATTAATACTAATAATTTTTAATAATAATTATAAAATAATAGTATTAATAATAATTAATAATAATATTCTTATTATATATTATTAATTATTATTAGTATTAATATTAGTAATTAATAAGATTATATTATAATAATAGTACTGTATTATTAATAATGTAATAACATTACTGATATATGATTATTAATGGTATTATTATTAATATTAATATTAGCAATAATAATATTATTATATAATATTATTAATTATTATTATTATTAATGCCACAAATGATATATTAATATATAATTATTATTAATTATTGATAATATTATTATTAACAATAATAATATTATTAATAATTATATATTAGCATTATTATATATTATATATTATTAATAATACTATTATTATTAATTATTAATTTTATTAATAATATATAATAGTAATAATTTTTATATATTATTATTATTATTATTATATATTAATAATATATTATTATATATTATAAATTAAATTAAAAGAAAGCAAAGTCAACGTTAATATTTTAACTTTTTTAATTTTTGTGTAGACTATTTGGTTCATAAAATTCAACCTGTAAGGTCCTTTTTTTTCTGCTTCCTTTTAAGGGCTGCCCTACAACGATGGGCCTAAAGGTTGGCCCATAGGATAAAAGTCCTTCGTGTTGCCTTAATTTCACACTTCCTTTCACTCTCAGAAACGTAGCCGTCATCTTCCCCCGTGCGCCAAAAATAAGCTCTGCTAGGGTTAGGTCCTGCCATCTTCAAGCTAGCTCGAAGTTGTTTCCTACTCCATGTAAGTACTGTGGCTAGTCCATACTCGTCTCCATTGTTCCTTTTTGTTCTTTTTCCAGTTAGGGTTTTCAAGTGACCCATATCATGCTTCTGTTTCTCTATCCTTTCAGCTCCTCCGTTTGTTCCTTGAGCTGCTGTGCTCGTGCGTTCTGTGTCGAGGGCGTGTCGGGTTATTTTGCTAGCTTATTCCCAGGTAAGGGAAGCTAGAACCCTATTGTTCGGTACAATAATGGTTGTTTTGATGATATTCCGTGATTTTCGTGCTTATATGTGACTGCGAGTGTATGGTATGAGTTGTTTTGTTGTTTGGGTATGAAACTGTGATGATGGCATAGAGGAACAGAGGCAGAGTCTGATAAACTCGCCCAGGCGAGCCTGTCTCGCCTAGGCGAGGGTTACAGGGACTCGCCTAAGTATTTCTTCGCGAAGGGTCGCCCAGGCGACCCACTGTACGTTTTGGGCGAGCGAACGTCTCGCTTAGGTGAGGAGGGTCTCGCTTAAGCGAGAACGCGCGCAGGGTTCTCATGTTGGAAGTCGAACTCTCGCCTGAGCGAGGGTCCTCCTCGCCTGGGCGAGACCTTTCTGCCTGAGCGGGAGGTTGGGCGAGAAAGGGGTTGGTCTTGATGTTTCCTTGATTTCAAAAGTGAACAACATTCTTGTATGAGTTTTATCTTTAAACTTATGAACTGAATGACCTGTATGAATGAGGTGGTGTATGAGTTGTGATTTGTGTCTTAACATGACGTGAACATGATAATTGTATGAGATGATTCATGAAATTGAAATGATGAGTTTGGTATGAGTTCGACATGAGACATGAAAGGGTTGGTATCAATGTGGCATGGTAATGGTATGAGACAG
>Ga0214545_1009966_pt1 | contig 14102 bp, 6 predicted proteins | sample CNSS4metaG_FD_160064 | JGI IMG/M metagenome (GOLD analysis project Ga0214545, IMG submission 160064) | Root nodule microbial communities from cowpea collected in UCLA plant growth center, Los Angeles, California, USA - CNSS4 | ecosystem: Host-associated > Plants > Roots > Nodule | place: USA... | reverse complement strand
TATCTTAGTAGATGATAATAATGTAATGTTAAAAATGAAGTGAAATGTTAAAAATAAAGTGAAATGAATAGAAAAGTTAATTGTTGATGAATAAAAAAAATAAGATAAACAATTTTATAGAAAATAGGTAAAAAGAACCATTAATTTTAAAAAATAATAAATAATCATATTATAAAGGATAGAATTGGTATTATGAAATGTGGACACAAAAGAGGGAATCCTCTTTGTTATTGTTATAGATAATAGCATAAGATTTTAACACCAGTTTAATTATTAAAAAAAAAACGAACTGCAATCATTTTTACAAACTATTATTAGTATGCAATTGAGTGTAAATGATAAATAAAATAACTAAGTAATTTACTATATATAATTTGATTTGTTTATTCAAGTGAAGTTAATCTTTTTAAAAGCACTTTTTTTACCCCTACAAACTTTATCATAATCAATCATTGCAAATAGTTCCGAAGATCCACTTTTTTTTTTCAAATAAAATAACTTTGTTTAAATAAAATATTAATTAATTGAAATAATGAGTCAAATACACCCTTGGTAAAAAAAAACACTTTGTTAACATTATTCTATTTTATTCGAGACATTTAAGTAGCATTAATTATATAATTAAGAAATAAAATACTACTTAGTTATTATGAAATTAAAATGTATGATTGTAAGTGTTTCTTTTTAATTTTTTAAAAAGATCAAACCAATGAGAAAGAAACGAATTTACGCACACCATTATTATCAAACATTAAATAAAGTTTGAATTTACCAGCACCGTTTATCATAAAAACATTAAATAGAAATTGGCAACACTTGGTAGTATCCCTGTACCCCTGTATTATCACTAAAGTCCCAAATATCACCTTAATCCCAACAACAACTAAGTAGGATGATGGAGCAAAATAATAATTGTCCATAAACTAAATAATATATCAAGTAATAACAAAATAAAATAAAGAAAAGATGAATCGATTCAATTCAATCGAACGTTAAGCATTCTTTCACTACTGTTTTCATGTTAGCATTCTTTCTTTCTTTCTTTATGATTCTAACTCCAAAGCAACTCATCATTTTGAATACTAAGTTCCATCACGGCGCAATCTTCTACCTTCTTTGCTCTCTCTTTGAACTAGAGAGGCAAAATGAAGTTCTCGGCGTGGCAGCAGAGCTACATCAACCGCCGGAGCAACAGCTTCAGAGCACCTTTGCCGTTGGAATCTTCCGGCGAAGCCTCCGGTAAGTCTCCGGTGACCACCTTTTCGTTCCTCCTCCACGCCGCCTGCTGCCTCATCAGCGTCGTCCTCGGTTTCCGCTTCTCCCGCCTCGTCTACCTGTTCTTCTTCTCAGTTACCTCAACAAACTTCTCTGCGTTCCGTGGCGGCGAAATCCCCGCTCCGCTCGTCGTGCGTTCCTCCCTTGCCACGAAACCGATGGCGAATCAGGCGAACCAGACCGCCGGCAGCCGCGTGCTGGTTGGGCGGCACGGGATCCAAGTACGGCCATGGCCGCATCCAAATCCCGAGGAGGTGATGAAGGCGTACCGCATAATCGAGAGAGTTCAAAGGGAGCAGAGGGCACTGTTCGGAGTGAAGAAAGCGAAAACGGTTATTGCAGTCACGCCGACCCACGTGCGCACCTTCCAGAAGCTTCACTTAAGCTGCGTGATGCACTCGCTAATGCTCGTGCCGTACGATGTCATTTGGATCGTGGTGGAGGCTGGACGAGTCACCAATGAGACTGCTTCCATCATCGCCAAGTCAGGACTCAGAACCATCCACGTCGGCTTCAATCACCGAATGCCGATTTCTTGGGATGAAAGACACAAATTGGAGGCTCGAATGCGCCTTCATGCTTTGAGGTCAACATTTCAGCTTTCCCTTTATTGAAAATTCTAATGCGTAAATTTTCAATTCGTCTGGTACTGTTTTCCCGCTAATTGGCGCATAAGAAATAATCGCTCAATTACTAGCAAATTGTAAGAGAAATTTGTCCATAATAGTTCTAGCTCAAGGAAAATCGTGAATTGTGTAGTGTGCAGAATACTAATGACTTCAAACCAAAAGAAGTTAGAAACAATTGTACTGGAGGTTTAAAGATTTAGTTTGTTGTTAAGTAAAACGTATGATTGATTTTTTGTGTGGTGGAATAGGATTGTGAGCAACGAGAGGCTGGATGGGATTGTGATGTTTGTAGATGATAGCAATATGCATAGCATGGAGTTGTTTGATGAGATTCAAAATGTGAAGTGGGTTGGTGCGTTTTCGATTGGAATTCTTGTTCATTCAGGTGGTGCGGAGGAGGCCTCAGCAATACCGGTGCAAGGTCCTGCTTGTAATGCGACCAATAATCTTGTTGGGTGGCATACCTTCAAACCATTGCGCTATGTTGGAAAAAGTGCAGTTTACATAGATGATCTGGCACCTGTGCTTCCCAGAAAGATTGAGTGGGCTGGGTTTGTGTTGAATTCTAGGTTGCTTTGGAGGGATCTTGATGATAGGCCAGAATGGATTAAGGATCTTCAAGTGTTGGATGAGATTGATGAGGATATAGAAAGTCCCCTGTCTCTGCTCAGAGACACCTCCGTGGTTGAACCACTTGGCAGTTGTGGACGCCATGTTTTGCTCTGGTGGCTGCGGGTTGAAGCTCGCACAGACAGCAAATTCCCTGCTCGGTGAGTCCTCTTCTCTTCATTACCTAGATTCAAGCAACTTACTTCATTAGTACAACCAAATAGTACTTAACTTTCTCTCCGGCCATGTAAGGACAAGGTCCAGTGAACTGGAGGCTAATGATAGCATGGATAAGGAGGTCAAAAGAAGGAAAATTAAGTGTTATAAAGATCATATTTGGTGGAATTATTAATGCATATTATGAATTAATTTTTATATTATGTCTTTATATAATATGATGTTGGGACATAAATGAATACATTGATTTTCTAAAAACTATATAAGTGTATTTTTCTTTAAAAAAATGAAGTAATAAAGTTCAGTATTAATTTTAGTTTTTATTTCCTGAGGAGTGGTAATATGTATCCGTTGATATCTTCTGGAATTTGGGGAGTTAAAATTGCCGTGTTTTCTGTACATATGAACATATCTTGAGCATTCGATGCAATTTGATGCAGATGGAAAATTGAGCCTCCTCTGGACATCACAGTCCCATCAAAACGTACTCCATGGCCAGATGATCCTCGTCAACTCCCAATCAATGAACATACGACTAAGCATTCTACAAAGAGCAGAACATCTAGATCCAGGCGCAGTCGAAATAAGAGAAGACATGGCGCCAAAGTGATAGGTGTGAAAGTCTCTACACATTCTAAACAAAACTGAGATGTTAATAAATACATTTTAGAAATTTTCTGCCCTGTGAATACGAAACTGTTGACAAGAACGTGGATTGAACAAGCGAAGAAGCTCATGTTCGTACAGGATAGGATACATATATTGTGGTTACTTATTGAAAGACAGTGTCAACTTTGTTCTGGAGCATCTGCTTCATCTCAGGAATTTGGTAATTTTTCTTCGATCTTTTCAATGCAATAGAAAATCTTCATAGGAATATATCCATACGCTCGTCTTTTCTTTCTTTTCATTACTTCTCGGCATAACAGAGCAACAAAGCTTGTACATGTCAATTAATGATTTTAGCACTTGTGAGACACCTTACTTCTTATAGTAAAAGTGTAAACTCATCTTTTCAATTTTTTGATTTTTATACTATTATTTTGACATCTAATAAATTTTTACAGATATTTTTATGTTCAATATTTTACTTTTTAGTCTCTTTTTTCTTTAAAATATAAAAATTAATTATTTTAATAATCAAAATATTTCTAAAAGTAGATTGTCAAGTAATGCATCTATCATCTCATAAAATCGAAAATCATTGTCCCATGAATGTCACTCATTCATGACATTTAATTTATTTGAAATATATTAACAATCGTATCTTCATTGAATTCCAATGTATTGTTAACTTACCATTTTCTAAAAATTAAATTTAAATACCTACGCTAAACTATACAATAAAAATATGTAAATACGTGAAAAATTATAAAAAATATTATTAACTTAATTATTATTTAAACGTCATAGTGAAATTTATACTGTTTTAATTTCATTTATCAGTGGCGAAGCAAGTATTTTATGCCATGTCAAATAGGGATGGCAACAAGGTGAGATGGGGACGGGCTTTGCAATCAAATATATATATTTCTATAAAAAAAATTCATTCCCATTTTAATATTTACATCCAAATGGGTATCAATTTTTTGTTTCATCTCTATTTCTACTGGATAACGGGTATATACTTATATCCATACCTATAGTCAATCTCTTACTCTTTCAATATTAATTAATTTTTATAAAATAATATAAAATTACGGTAAAAGAAATATAATATTATAAAATATTATTAAGTGAAGGGTTGTTTCTTCGATATCAAATATTTAGAAAGAAATTATAATTGTATACATTTTAAATTAGAATACCAAATAAAATTTCATGAGAACCAAAATATTTATTAAATTTGCAAACATTAATGAAACCTAGTTGTTAAAATTTAAAAATATTTTTTAAAAAAATATTAAAAAAAAGCAAATATTCAAATTAGAATATATTTTAAATGTTGGTTTATTTCAATTTTTTAAATTCTAATTATTCTCTTTCTTTACACTAATAAAAATTATAATACATGACTTGATCAAAATCATGCATGGAATAAAAATTAAACCAATAATAAAAATTTTTTAAATTAGATCTTGTATATTTTGAACTTCAATATATGTTGGATGGTGATAAAAAAAATTCATAGCAATTATATAATGTTTTATATTATAGTAAATAAAATATATTTATACAATTATAGTGACGAAATTACAATTTGATATTGAGTTAGAAAAAAAACTTATATAAAATATAACAAAATAGTATTTACACAATAAAAATAAATAACAAATAAAAATATTAAAAAATTATCAAATATGTATCTTAGAAACAATTTGAGATATGATTGAATGAAATATTACAAAGGAAAATAAATATATAATTAAGGGTGTGATAAGATGAAAAATACATTAGAGATCTAAAAAAAACTTTTTAAATATCAATGGTTTAGTAATAATGAAAATTCTTTTAGCAAAACAATAGAGTTTTTCAAATGAAACAAAAATTAATAATAGTAGACAAAAAAATAATCTTTTTTATATTACTTAGTAAAATGAAAAGATTTATGCTATCGAACACTTGAATTGAGAGTGTTAAACGTTTTTTATGTGAAAGAAAAATAAAAATATTAAAAAAATAGAAATATTCAGATGTGAGACATAAAAAATATTTAATTAACATACATTAATTGAACATAATTGAATAAAGGTTATGATGTGATGAAAAATATATTGGAGATACAAATGAATTTCATAAAAGACAAACAATTAGAAGAATTAAAAAATAAAAAGTGTGTATAAATATATATATATATATATATATATATATATATATATATATAAAGTTACTAAATTGACTATGAAAGTTTAATAATTTAAGTGAGGACGGGAATATGGCGGGGACAAATACTATGGCGTGTATGGGGACATGCAGACGGGACACATATGTACTTTTTCATATCAATCCCCATACCTTATTTAAAAAGTCGAGAATTATCCATATTTGTATCTATACCCAATCAATACAAAAATTTTCTGTCTAAATAAGAATAAATTTGGATAATATTCATGAAGACAAATTTATTTACCATCTTTAATGACAAGTTGATATTCAAATAAATATTTAAAGAAAAATACGTCTTTTTTTAGTCAAGGTTTTTAGAAAATCATGATCACATATTTAAAGTGTCCTTTTTTGTCTTAATAACTTTCTATTCATAAATAATATGTGGCAAACTTTTTATTGTCTTTTCATGTTCAGTAATATTAACATGATTAATATGCTTAATTTTTAAAGGATTTCACTTGCTATCCAAGTTATTTCAGAGTGATGGTTTAGGTGACCTACTTAATTAGGAAGCGATTTTGTTTCATCAAGAATTTGTTTCAAAGAACTTATCTCCTTATGACAGATCTTCAACGTTCGAAATCCAATTGATTGGTCTTGTTCTTAGGAAGGCTCGAGACATTAGATGCAATTTGACGCTTATTGTAACGCTTCAATCATTATATAGAGATATTTGTATATTTGTGCGGGAAGATTTTTGTAGCGATAACTATAATATAATTTAATATACATAAGTACATATATAAACAACATAAAACATATATAGATATATGTTATCTAAATTATCTAAATGTACCTAATAATAAAAGCTCTACTTCATAATAAATCTAAGTATTTTCTAGAGTCAAACGTTTTAAAAGAAGATTTTTTACAACTTTTTCGAACAACTTTGACTAAATTAGTCATCTTGTATTTGTATCATAAACACATATAAAATAAAAAGTATGAAAATAAAAGAATTTTTGTAAGCGTCAAATATCAGTTTTAATAAATGTGACATACAATAACAAAAAGTAGATCATATGGTCCAAAATTATAAAATTTAATATTCACTTTATCAAATCTATTTATCCATATTCCACTTACGGTGATATTTCCAAAGAGCAAAAGTCACATGAAAAGTAATTGAGTATTTGAATATTTTTTATTAAAAAAAAGTTAAATATGCTTTTGGTTCTTCAACTTTTAGTGAAAATTAGGATTAGTTCTTTTTAAAAACCTCGATCCAATCTACTCTCTCAACTCTATAAATGCATGAATTTAGTACTTTTAACCAATTTTTTTAAGCTTATTTGACGTTTTAAACACATTTCATTATAGTATTTTTGTTTGTTTATATTGTTTAATACATGTTCGCTTCAATATTAGCTGAGAAACACGTTTGAAACGTAAAATAAAGTTAACAAAATTTAGTTTAAAAGACTAAATCCACTCATTTCTAAAGATAAGAGGCTACAGTGGTTCAAGGTTTCTAAAAGGAATTAATTCCAATTTTTACTAAAAATTGAAATGCCAAAAACATATTTAACCTTAAAAAAATTACTATGATTACAAGCACAGACGGAACTTAGTGATGACACGACTCCCCAATTTTTTATTTATTTTAAATGTTATATATATATATATATTTATATTTTTTAAATTATATTTATGTATTATTATATTATTTAAATTAAGTATGTTATGAAAAATTATAATAAAAAAATAAAATAAAAATTAACTTAATAAAGATTTTTGTAATGAAAGAAATTAGGATTTTGTTTCTGACTATAAGGTAAATCATCAAGAAAGTGTAAGAGAAACAAAAAGGATAAAGAGATAAATTGAAAGACGGATATTAAAAAACAAAGACATTAAAAAATACATTCTCACATTGTCTCTTATGCTGTGTTTGGATCCGCATGAGTATTGTTCATGCAGATGGAAAGTGACTTGAAAACGTGTTTGGATCTGTTTGTTTGCGTTGTCTTGAGAGTGTAGATTTGTAGGTGAATTGCAAATTTTGACACTCTCTAAAATGAAGAGAAGTGCATAGAAAGGCATCGTACTAAAATTATTTTATTGTCCCTCCCTCTTTATATATATATATATATATATAATTTCAATTTTAATTATTATAATAATTAGTATTATATGATAATAATAAAAATAATAATATTATTATTATTCAAATGAATATCTTTTGTAAATAAATTAATTCTATAAAATAAAATATATTCAAATAAATGTGGAGTTAAAATTAAACAGTCTATATTATAAATTATTTCAATATAATTGATAATAATAATAATAATTTTAAGTTATTAACTATAATATGAATAAATTATATTTTTGTAATTTTAAATAACATTTTTAATTTTATTTGAATATCATTTTTTCTATTTACATTGAAGGGTAAAATGGTAATCATACAATTTATTTTATTAAAAATTATAATTTATTAAATTTTATCAATCACATCCTACACAAACTTTCATAAATTTTCCACTCATATCCACTCAAATCATATCATCTCTCCTTTAATCCAAAATCTAAACAACCACATATTTACATACAAATCAACTCAAATAAACACAAATTCATTCTTTCAAATTCACACCCTAATCTAAACACAACATTTGAGAGAGATTGGATAACACATTCTCACATGATCTCTCTCAAATTAAGTTGTTCATAAATTAGTATGAATCTCGATCACGATTTTAAATTTTTTGTATGAAATTGATATAAACTCTAATTTTCTCCATATTAGTATAATCCTAAATTTTAAAATTTAGGAATTTTTGTGTTTATTTTATGATTATTTTATAATAGTTATATTTTTTTATTCTATTATAATGTGTGATTATTTTAAATAAAAAAATTTATTAAAAATGTAAAAAATCCTATTTGAGACTGTAAATTTTTGTCTAAATTCCGCCGTGATTATAACCTTGACCTTACGATATGGGAAGTGATTAAGCACTTCAAACATTGGTCATAATTATAAGTTTGACCTGTGAATGTCTCTGGACACAAGTTATTGAAATGAGCGAAGTCCACACACGTCTCCCGTTTCTTGATAAACTGTTTAATCATTCGTACATTGGCGAAACATTCTTGATACGATATTTTTCATACATGTTTCGTGTTTATTAATTTTTTGGTCTCTCTAATTGATTTTTTTTTTATCTTTCTTTCTCTTATTTTCTTCTATTTTGCATCACTAGTTTTGTACGGGGATCCACTATTAACGTATGATATATGATTATGAACTTAAGTTTATTCCAAGCACGTCAAAAGTTCTCCCGGAAACACATCCCAATTTTCTTTTAGGAGATAAAAAAATATTTGCTTCAAATAAATATATTCGTTGATTCCTATCTTAATGCTCTTCTACTTCCCTTGTCAACTTCATTTACTTTGCCAACATGTTCATGTCTCCGCTCTTCATACACTCTTTTTTAATTTTTACAAGACCAATCTTATAACTCCAAGTGTCCCAAAACATAGAATTAACAAAACTTTCCTTGTCGACAGAACTTCATGAAGTACCACCCCTACCAAGTTATCATCCAAGATCATTATAGTTGGAGTAAGCTTTCATAAACAAGGTCATGACCAACCGCACATATCATTTTTTTTCCGAAAAAACTAGTGCAACCTCCCCTAATATACTATAAACATGTGTTTTAATCATATGCCAGAACTTCAGAATATTGTAGAAAATGACTTTAGACCCCAAATTCAACGAACTACATGACCATTTTAATGCAACTGAAATTAGAAAAGAAATAATATGTACAAAAAGACTTATGGTAAAAAAAATTAAGTAACTACATAACCATTTTTGACAATATTGACGTGACAACACTTCATTCGATAAAAGAAAGGTTTGGAGTGGCTTGAAAATGAAAAAGAAAGATTTGGTATAGCTTGAAAAGAAATTTTTATAAAAAAAAAAAATTGTCAAAATATCATATTTCATATATTTATTGGCATTTACAAGTCTTATAAAATTCTTACCAAACATCATGTTCTAGGTTGAGATGTTAATCGGGTCCTTTTGATAACTTATTCATCTTTATACACCCTGACGACCAAACTCTAGCTGACCTATGCGTATGCATGCAGTGGACCGACCTCAAGCTAACCTATGTGTATGCACGCAGTGGACCGACCTCAAGCCGACCTATGTGTATGCACGCAGTGGGCCGACCTCAAAATGACCTATGTGTATGGACGTATTGGGCCAGACTCAGAGCAGACCAAGGTACGTGGACGTATTGGGTTTATATTGGAGCCGACCTCATTGGAAGGTCGTGTTATGCCCAGCTTGGAGCCGACCTACGTACTCCGATGCACTAGGTCCGACCTGGACCCGACCTATCCGAAAGGCCCAATTCACTTAAACCGTAGCCCCTTTCTCCTCAGGATAACAACAAAAGAGTCACATAACCACATCCACACAAAGGTTGGGGTAACCCCCGCACACGTCAACTACCTCCCGCGATTCTAGGAGGACTGAAGTAAGGATGAGTTGGAGACCTCTCTATAAAGCTAAACAACTCCTCTCCTCCAAGAGGAAGAGCACAGAAAAGACAAGTCTAGTGAGGAAAAAGCATTCTTTAGTAAAAACATCTGGCGGAGAGGACGAACTGTGACTGTTGTGCACCTTAGATTCTCCTCTGCGTGAACAAGTCCTTTTTTCTAACTCAGTTTAAATGATAAATGGTAATAAACTGTGACGGTTACTTAGCACTTTGATATTTTTTTGATTTTTTTTAAAAATTTTAATTTTTAATTTTTTTTAATGTTTGAAAAGATGTTTACGTGTCAACCCAACTGCGTCACGTGTCAGAATCAATGTTTTATATCCAATTTATTTATTATATTTGATATTTTTGTTTAATTTCGTCCCATCTTTTAAAATGTAATTACAATTTTGTCACTCTCCAAATTAAGATCAAATTTAATTTTTATATAAATGTTATAATGATATTTTTATTGAAATTGAATTTTCTATTAAATATTTTTAGTTTAAGATTATAATTAGTTTAAAACTTTAGATCAATAATATTAATTTTCATCTTAAAATTTTCTTTCTAATTTTAAATCAAACATCTACTAGAGTGTGATTTAGAAATGGTAGTTATATTTCATTTTAGCTGTGCATATTTTAACATAGCCAATATATTTTAGCTCCATAGCACATGACATGAAGATTCAAACGAATCTAGAATCTATCTTCCTCGGGACTTGTTTGTTGGCGGCACACTCCATGGATGCCCTGGCCACAATTTTGCATTTTCATGGATACCATCAACGATTCCTTATTCTTCATATTATATGAGATACTTTAGTTTCTCTTAAAATATTTATTATTTAAGAAAACTCATAATTGATCCTCATTCACAATTATGTTCTAACTTCTCAATGAGGGAAATTAATAATTTCTAAAAAAGGGTGCATTAAGAGAGTAATTTCTAAAAAGTTTACTTCAATATTAAAGAAAATGATAAAAAATGCTATAGTTGATTAACTGGAGAGGATTTCCACTGGATTGAGAAGTTAGTTATGGATAATTGAATGAATGGGATGCAGGTGAAGAGGTACATGGACCAATCTCTAATAACCACATATTAATAAAATATTATTGGTATGTTATGAAGATAAGGGATATTATAATTTCCAAAGTCGGGGGAGCCATGCCATTGAATGAGTTCCCAAGTTGTTTCAAGTTGGGCATATCTCTGATTCTTCTGATACTCACCCATACCTTACAACCCTCTCAGTTCCCACTGTCACATGCAAATGCAATCACACTCCAACACTCATCATCCCTTTGCAACTTGTGGATACCACATCATGTCAATCCTGCCCATCACGCACCAATCACCACTTTTTCTCACTACTTATCTGCATATCACAATTCAAACCAACAATTTTCATCTTCCTATTCCCCACTCTATCTATAATAAACAAAACATCTCTTATTCTTTCCGTGTTATTTACTCAAGATATATACATTTTGAACTTATGTAATATTGTATGAGTCACTAGTCATTCGATAAATACGTGAACAATAGATTCAACTATTGCAAAACACGCACTAAGAAAGTATTATCTTCGAGCGGAAGAACACCTACAAATAAAAACTGAAAAATATAAACAAAAACACACAAAAAACACAAAAAACACAAAAAACTTAACATGATTTGACACTTCAAAATCTATATCCAAAAATACTTAATAAATAGTGATAAAGTAAAATTGTATATTTTTCACCCGAACTCCTTATACACCCAATAAATTTATTGAGTTGTGAAAACAATTCCAAAAACAACTATTTATTTTTATAATATTTTTTTACTGGTCTCCTTTTTATATTACTTTATATGTGTGATTTTGGTGAATACTCACATCAACAAACAAGTTTTGTATAATATATTATAACATGTTTAATACTATATTAAAATTAAACTTTAAATTTAATTTAATTTTATAAAATCAATTTATAAAATAATTTTTTTATCTCATCACATATTATAATTTGATCTTCTATCAATTTAAGATCTTTAATGTCCCAACCAACCCGGCCTATAGGAATTGATTCCCTTCGTTGCTAAGGCTACATATTTTATCACACATATCATTATGAGCAATATTGTGTCTTCTTAAAATTAATTGCATTCACTAACAAATTGTCATATTACTCTATATAAAGTAAATGTTAAATAATTTTGAAGGTATAAAATACATTTGTTTTTCAAATTAATAAGCATGGGAGAATTTAAAATTGTTCCTTGGATGTCCTTTTAAGGTGTAATATTTATTATTTGATTGAATAGTTATTATTTATATTGATTTGGTAAAGTAAAAGTAGTAAAGCTGAAACAGGCACTGAAAGGCTAAGAAAGGTTTGAGGTAGATTAACTCGAAAGTAAACGGAATCCTTCTTTTGGAAGAAAACTGGAAGCCCCTGTATGCATGGCAATGTCTGTTTTCAACAACGCAAAAACATAGCCATTGCCACCATCTTCCTCACTCTAAACAATGCAAAAATTTAAATTCTTTACTCACATAAGAAGAAACAATTTTTCTTCATTCAAAATATCATTATATATTAACACACAGTGTTAATTTAAAGAATTAAAGTAACATTTTCCCTTAGGCCTTTTAATGGAGTTTCTGAAAATAAAAATGCTATTTTAATATAAATCACACCTACACACACACAAACACACACACACACACACACATATATATATATATATATATATATATATATATATATATATATAAATAAAAATTAAAAAAATTTTTTTATTTAAAAAAATTACTTACATAAGCAATTTTCTTTCCATTTACAGATATTTTTTTTTATAAACAACTTTTATTCAAGATGTTACATGTTTCATTAAAGAAAACATTTTTTTTTTCATACTAAAAACATACTCTAACATAACTGAGTTTCCATATTTCACGTTTGTTGAAAACTACTTCATTCATATAAAAGGATTGATCAAATCAAATAATATTTTAGTAATACTTTCAAATGCTTATTAATAGATATTTAATTAAATTAAAAAATATATACATTATTTTATGAACGTAAAAGCAGTCAATTTTTACTTTAGTAAAAAGTTAATTTAGTCCAAGTTATATATATTTCCTTTAATCAATAACTTAAGTATTTTATGTACTATTTCAAGAAGAATTCTAATTTTTTGTACTAATTATCCCTTATAGAAATACACAATCATTTCAGTAATATTTTCTTATTTTACTTTATAGAAATATTAAGAGATAAAAATAACAGTTTATCACGTTTCTGAAGTAAATATTTTGAAAATTAAAGTTTAATTTACTCTAAAATTAAAAAAAACAATTATCTATCTATCTATTATTAACGAATTTAGTAAGACGCCAATAATGAAGGGAATAGAAGAGATTCAATTCTATAATCTTAGATTTCAATTATTCATTCTGAGAGGCCACGTGATTTGGCAGTTCCCTAACTCGATTGCTTATAGTACTATTCTTCAATCCTCTTCAAATATTAAACAATTTTTCTCCTTCTATATAAACTCACCACTCCCTCTTCTTCATCAACAACCATTCAACCTTCTTTTCTCCTCTTCCTCACACCAACCATGTCTTCAATGGCCATAGTACCCACCTTGCTCTTCCTTTTCTTCACTTTCTCACATGTTACGGCCATGTCCGTCGTCAATTACTCCGAAAACGAGGTGATGGACATGTACGAGAAGTGGTTGGTGAAGCACCGAAAGGTGTACAATGGGTTGGGAGAGAAGGATAAGAGGTTTGAAGTGTTCAAGGAGAACTTGGGATTCATACAAGAGCACAACGCTCAGAACAACACATACACTCTTGGGTTGAACAAGTTTGCTGATATCACCAACGAGGAATACCGTGCCATGTATTTGGGCACCAGAACTGATGCCAAACGCAGGGTCATGAAAACCCAGAGGACCGGTCACCGGTATGCTTACAACTCCGGTGACAAGTTGCCGGTGTTCGTCGATTGGAGGTTGAAAGGTGCAGTTGCTCCGATCAAAGATCAGGGAAGTTGTGGTAAGT
>Ga0214545_1009965_pt1 | contig 14104 bp, 14 predicted proteins | sample CNSS4metaG_FD_160064 | JGI IMG/M metagenome (GOLD analysis project Ga0214545, IMG submission 160064) | Root nodule microbial communities from cowpea collected in UCLA plant growth center, Los Angeles, California, USA - CNSS4 | ecosystem: Host-associated > Plants > Roots > Nodule | place: USA... | reverse complement strand
GTTGCATAGGTTAGGGTAGTACATGCACATAGAAAATACTTAATTTAGTAGACTAGTCTTGGTTTTAGGTAGTGATTTTGTGTAAATCTGTTCGGAGGCAGTTTGTGTGTTAGGATTAAGTTTTCTTGAGTCATTTTAAACTTGTCTAGGTAGTTTCTATCCACTTCTACCCATGATTTAGCATAACCATAGTTTTTAGCCTAGTTTTAGTGTCTTTTTAGAGGTTTTAGGTAGTGAAACTGAGTTTTAGGTAGGATTTCAGTTTTGAGTTATTTATTAGGTTCCTTTCGTCATTTTAAGCTTGTTGAGTAGGTTCTTGGTGCTGTTTTTACCAGTTTTCATAGTTATCATATTAGAGCAAAAATGCAAAAAGTCAACTCTTGGTCAACTTAGCAACTTTTCATCCAATTTAGTGCTTATTTAGGCCACTGTTTCAGCTGCATTTTCTGCCATGGGATCACTGTTTCTGCATCAAACTAAGCCACAAAGTTAGTCACTCTAATGCAATGAGAAAAACATTAACCAAGTTGTGAGTGGTAGACTACTTATGCATAAAGTTGGCCTCCACATATGAATTTTCGTATGCCATCTTATTCCTCACTTTGGCCTAACTTTTCATCATTCTTATACAAATTAGATTGTGTTTGCATCATTGCTTATCAATTCCTTTACTAATTTGGTAGCCTTAGCTCATTTTGGCCAATTTCTAGTTCTCTTTTTAGTTTTGACTAGGCAAACTCGAATTACCTTGTTAATTCTGAGTTGTGATCTTTTCTCCACCTTTCTTTTGTTAATTATAATACGTGTATTGAAGCATCCTAAACATTCTCCACCAGTTTACACTTGCATTTAAGGTTCAAATAAAAAAGTCAAAGTTTAGTCAACTTTCTAAATGGCTTCTTCTTTTACAAGTACATTGACTATCTTCATTTCTAGTTCCTCAACCCTTCTCTGATGTTTTTGGTATGTAGCTTTCATTGTAAATTTTTTGTTGTTGTTTGAATATATATGATTGAAGTATGATTATAGCAAATACTAATTGCTTTATTTAATTGCTACCTTGAAATCAAGTATACTACCTTCAAATCAAATGTCTTCTACATGCATGGGCTTAAGTAGTAATAGGTTTATTACTTAAGTCTAATGTTTGATAATTGTCCTTTGTTGCACTTATGTAGTGTAACATAACATTTTCTTCCTTTGGTTTGTCCTAGGACATGGTCGAATTTCTCATCCAATTGTATATGTGAATTGCTATTGGACTAAAATAATACTATAAAATTGGTGCAAAAATTGAAATCAAGTTAACTAGAGGTGTGCTAGAATGAAGAAATTATTCGTGCACCCTCTATCTTTGCCTTCTACATGCATGGGCTTAAGTAGTAATAGATTTATTACTTAAGTCTCATGTTTGATAATTGTACTTTGTTGCACTAGCATAGTGTAACATAACATTTTCCTCCTTTGGCTTGTCCCAGGACATGGCCGAAGTTCCCATCCACCGTGGTTGGATGTATGACCGTTGTTATCCTGGAAGAAGAGGTTTGAAGGAAGATTTTCTCATAGGAGTTGAAGACATTGTTCGGACGGCTCGACAATATAAATATTATGCTCTTGATGGAGGGATTAGATGCCTATGCTTAAAGTGCCAATGCACTAAAATTTTGAAAGACGAGGTGGTTAAAGTTCATCTATACCAAAAAGGATTCATACCAAATTACAAGATTTGGACATTTCATGGTGAAGAAATGCCCTATGTTGATTTGACTGCACAAGAAAATTGCCTTCATAGTTCAAGTACTGTTGCACACACCTCTGAGATGGATCAATTTATGTATATGCAAGAAATGGTGAATGATGCTCTTAATCGACATGCTTCATTTAAAGAACAAGACAATAGCCGTTTAGAAGAGTCTCCAAATGAAGCAACTCATAGGTTTTACAATTTATTGGCAGAGGCAAATCAACCTATATTTGAAGGGGTAACATAGTCAAAACATTCAGTATGCGTTAAACTTTTGGCTCGCAAATCTAATTGGAACATTCCCAACCAAGCATTAAATAATATGGCAAAAATCTATTTAGATCTAACACCACCAAATAATTATTTGCCAAAGAATTATTATGAAGCCAAGAGATTAGTTTCAAAGTTGGGATTAGAGTCTAAGAAGATTGATTGTTGTGTTAATGGGTGTATGCTTTTTTAAGACAACGATAATGGCAAAAATGATGCATCCTTGCTTGAATGTAAATTTTTTGGACAAGCACGATATCACACAATCCATGCAGGAAGAAGGAAAAAAAAACCAATTTCATTGAAATCTATGTTCTACTTGCCTATAATTCCAAGATTACAAAGAATGTTTGCTTCAATGGAAACAACACAACACATGACATGGCATTATGAGAACAAAACTCAATGAGTGCTACGTCATCCATCTAACGGTGAAGCCTGGAAGCACTTCGATCGAAAACATGAATCCTTCGCTAGTGATCCTCGTAACGTTTGACTTGGTCTATGTTCAGATGGATTTAATCCATACATCCAGGCGTCGTCTTCACCATATTCTTGTTGGCATGTGATTGTTACTCCATACAATCTTCCACCTGAGATATGTATGACAAAGCCTTTCATGTTTTTAACATGTCTAATACCAGGTCCATATAATCCAAAGGCATCCATAAATGTTTATTTGGAGCCTTTGATTGATTATTTGAATAAGTTGTGGAATGGTATTTGGACGCATGATGTTTCAAGGAAGCAAAATTTCCTTAAGGGCGACTTTGATGTGGACTATTAATGACTTCCCTGCATATGGAATGTTATCTGGTTGGAGCACACATGGTAGATTAGCTTGTCCACATTGCATGGAGCACACTAAGACATTCACATTGAATTATGGTTGGAAAAGTTGTTGGTTTGACTGCCATCGGAGGTTCTTAGCCACTAACCATCCATTTAGGAGAAACAAAAAGGCATTTCGCAAAGGGGAAGTTGAAACCGATAGGCCACCTCCTAGGTTAACCCCATCACAAGTTTGGAGAAGAGTCAAAGATTATCCAAAAGTGATTGAAACTGGTGTGACAAGGATAGATGGGTATGGAGAGTGGCATAATTGGACCAAAAGAAGCATATTTTGGGATCTTCCATACTGGAAAGATAACTTGCTAAGACATCATCTCGATATCATGCATATAGAAAAGAATTTCTTTGACAAAATCTTCAACACCGTGATGAATGTTAGTGGCAAGACTAAAGATAATGACAAGGCAAGAAAAGATTTATCTTTATATTGTGGCCGAAAAGACTTGCAGTTGAAGCCACAATCTAACGGGCGGTTACTCAAACCAAAAGAAAATTACACCTTCACAAAAGATGAATCTAAAATAGTTTGTCGTTGGATCAAAGAACTAAGAATGCTAGATGGTTATTCTTCAAACTTGGCAAGATGTGCTAATATCGAAAAGGGTAGTATTCATGGTATAGAAAGTCATGATTGTCATGTCTTCATGGAGACATTACTCCCTGTTGCGTTCAGCTCATTGCCAATGCACGTGTTAAATCCTCTAATAGAAATTACTCATTTTTTCAAAGACTTGTGCTCAACAACACTAAAGGAGCATTCACTGAAAATGTTAGAGGAAAATATTCCAATTATTCTTTGCAAATTGGAAAGAATATTCCCTCCTGGGTTCTTTGATTCAATGGAGCATCTCCTTGTTCATTTGCCATATAAAACATGGCTTGGTGGGCCAGTGCAATATAGGTGGATGTATCCATTTGAAAGATGATAAACCATGATTACTATATCTTTGTATGTTTTAGACTTTTATTCTTGTTTCAAATCACAATCTATTCATTTCATTTTATAGATTTATGGGGGGAATCAAAACGTTATGTAAAAAACAAAGCTAGAGTGGAAGGATCAATTTGTGCAGCCTACTTGCATCGTAAAACAACATATTTTTGTTCTCATTATTTCAACAACTTCATCTTGTTGCCTAGCAATGTTAGGAATGAAACACACTGGCAAAATGAAACATGTGACTCAACATTATCAGTGTTTCAAGAAGTTGTTCGTCACGCAGGCAAGGAGTTAACTTATTGATTAATTGATGTTGAATTCAATTTTGCTCATGTCCATGTGTAATCAATTGCGCTGAAGTTAAATCGTACCTTGAGTATGTTCTAATCTCAATCTTTGCACCTTAATCAAGAAGTTTATATACTTATTGTTCCTGTAGAGAACAAATAAGATGAGTTAGGCACAAGCGTCACCTTACCATGTAGTCCGTTATCTCCTCAATTGGCCTCCTCCCGGTTGGTACATGTCAGCTTGGACCCAGGAGGGGTTACCTGCAAAAGAGACTCTGAAGCTCATGTAAGTCAAAGCTCTCAGAAGGTCAAATCAGTGATTAATGAAGTAATGAATGCGTACCTTTAATTACTGGGGTCCACGTGTATTTATAGAGCATTAATCATCTTTGGTTATGTCATGGGTCGGGCCTTGGCTTGGGCTCTAGTTTGGGCTGTAAGTGGGCCTGGCCCCTAACCTAGACCCTTAGGAAGACCTACTGAACGCTAGGGGGCTTGGATTTTATTAAGTATATTTAGAGTAGCCAGCCTAGGCCGACTATTTTTGTTGGCGGTTTACATTGGTCATGTGTCGTCTTGTGCAGGTTGTCCCTCTAGACGTTCAGGTTATCGGTTTAGGCTGGTAAGGCTCAGGCCAACTCAGCCTAGGTTGATTACTTGACTGCTTTGGCATATATGTATCGTTTTATTACTATTTGGTCGAGTTGGCTAGGCGTGGTAAACTTATTAATTGTATTATTATCTAGTAGCTCATTCATTGTGGCTAACCAAGTACATGAAGGAATTGCTTCTGCTCGAATATACTCAGAGTTTCCTTACTGGTTCAAACATCAAGTATGTATGCTCCTATTTCTTAAACAAATTGTTGTTATCCAAATTCATGTAACAATTTATTGTTGCATATTTGTAGGTTTATAATGCGCCATTAAGTCTAAAAAATCAAGATTTAAGGGATTTGGCAAATTGGCCAATGAGATACGTAAAAGAATGGCACACATACTTTGTTAATGGATACGAGTTTCACACTAATGAATGGTAAAAGGGAAAGAAGACAATTAACTGTGGTGTGTACGTCAAAGGCATTACAGAGGGTGGTTATGATGATTTTTATGGAATAATTCATAAAATATTTGAGCTAGAGTACAATAGTTGCACTTCTCCAAAGAAAGTAGTTTTTTTTATTGTGAATGGTTTGATCCTTCTAGAGATGGTACAAGGGTGAATCTTAGGTATAATATTGTTGAACTTGAAATGAGTAAAAGATATCGACCTTTTGATCCATTCATTCTAGCTAATAATGTTAGACAAGTTTACTATGTCCCATATCCAGCATTTCAGAGCATCGACAAAAATGGTTGGTGTGTTGCGATACAAACTAAGCCTAGGGGTCGCATTGAGTCAAATGAGGTGGAAGAGGATATTCCATATCAAGTTGATGAAATGTCACATGCCCATGAAATAATCGAAGTTGAAAGTGTATCTACATTGCATGACTTTGATGGTGCTCCTGAAGAATTGGAAGGAGAAATACAAGAAGAAGATGGAGAAGAAGAGGAAGAAGAAGAAGACGAAGAAGATGAAGATGACCAAGAAGAAGAAGAAGAAGAAGAAGAAGATGATGATGATGATGATGACGACGACGACGAGTATGACGATCATGACAAAAATGATGAGGAGGATGATGACAATGATGATTGAATTATTTAGTTGTTGTGAGATGTTGTTGTGGTTGTTGTAATTGTTAAATTTATGTAAAAGATTCATTAATTATGTTTTGACAAACTTTAAATATTTCACTTATAAAAGTATTATTTTGTGGTTGGTAATGTGAAATAACACTTGTCATTTTAAACTATAAAATAACTATCTCATTGATATTTGATGTTCAATTTTGTGGTTTTATATAGTTTGATTGTTCAATGTCACCTAGACGTCCATCTGGTTCCGATAAAGGGAAGAAGACAAAGCCAAGAAGACAGCCACCAAAGTATATCATAAGGGTTCCTGGCCAAATACCACAAAGTGCGCCCATTCAAGCACCATCACTTACTGGGGTACCCACACCACACCTAGCTGGGGTTACCACACCATCTACATCCATTTTGTCACCACACCCTATTGTGGTACCCACACTAGACCCAACCATGGTACTCGCACCACCTACCTCCACACCACACCCTACTATGGTTCCTACACCACCTACCTTCACACCACACCCTACTGTGGTTCTCGCACCACCTACCTTCACACCAAATCCTATTGTGGTTCCCACACCACTTACCTCCACACCACACCTAGGAATGGCAAAATGGGTTAGGCCCGCCAGGCCGACCCACCAGCCCGCCCAAAAAAGGGCAGGCCGGGTTGGAATTTCCAAGCCGTCAACCCGTTGTAACCGGGCCCGCCTGACCCGCTAGTTTAGCAAGCCAAAACGGGCAAGTCCACAGGCCAGCCCGCCAGCCCATTTTTTTTTTATTTTTTATGTTCAAAATTAAAAATAATTAAAAAATAACACTTTTTTATATTATATAAATAAATTTATATATATAAAATAAATTTATAAACAAAATTTTAATAAAAAGTTAAAAGAGTTAAAAAAATTAAAAAAAGTAAAAAAAAAAAAAAAGATGGGCTAGCTCGCCGGCCCGCCAGCTCACCTGAAGGCGAGACGGGTTACAGTTTTCGGCCCGTTTACTGATGGCGGGCCATCCCAGCCTGGCCTGTTTTTGGTGGGCCGGGCCAAAACGGGCATGGCTGGCTCGTTTTGCCACCTCTAACCACACCCTACTGTGGTTCCCGGACCACCTACCTCCACACCACAACCTTCCCATCAAGATCATCCCCTGTTGTGGTTCACACTTCTTGTAGACCTTCCTCATCCTCTAATCCCTCTTCTGATTTGCTCTTGCAATAGATGCTCCTAATTCAGCTGCTGATGATGTTGACCATCCTCTCCATGAGCGACCGATGATTGAGCCTTTTAATCGAGGGTAATATCTGATTATCTTAAATACTAATTTGTATTCCATGACTTGTTATTTTCCTTGCCTTCTTTTTGATGACTTTTATGCATTTATATTTAGGTTTGTTCCTTCTAGAGTTGCTTCTTAGGCAATCACAAGATCTATTAAGCAACAGTTCCTTTCGCCTTGGCCATCATGGGGAGCCATACCTCCAGAAGAGAAAGAACCTTTCTAGCAACGATTTAAGGTAAAACGTTATGAAACTTATTTTCATTCCGTATTTATGTTTGTATTTCAAATGAAAAGTAGATGTTCACTGCTATTAGACTTTAAATACCATGCTTATTGTGTTGTCAAGATCATATGTACTTGATTTATTTTTACAGAGGTCGGTTCAATGGAGACCTGAGCATGAAGGTCAAATTAAAAAAAAATTCCACTCCAAAGCATCTCATAGGCTATCTGAGATGTTTAGAGATGCCCGGATTGTAGGAGAGCGCCCTTATTGGATTGGGGACCATATCTAGAATCCATTGCTAGAACATTGAAATTATCCTTCTTATCGCAACAAATGTATTACAGCCCAAAAGAATAGAGCTTCAAAAAAGGGTGGGACCCTACACATAGCTGGTTCCATTACCACTCATGAGCATGCCCTTCGTATGGTATAAACCTTAATTTTTTTAATTTTCATATTATGATATAATTTACTTCTTTTAAAACCAATGTATACATATAACCATTTATTTTGTTAAAGGAAAAAGAGTTGGGGCGAGAGGCATATATTGATGAGGTATTTTACCAAACTCATCTTCGCAAGGGATCTGGCCAGTTTGTTGATGAAAGGTCTCGAAGAACACATGTAAGGAAATCCTTTTACTATTTATTATTTCCTTTAAACTTAAATGTTGTACCTTATTTAACTAATTTGTCATTGTTTTCTTTAACATGAAGAATTTTCAACTAGACTCTCACAGGTCAGATCTGAGCAAGGGTCATGTGCTGATGCGTCAAAGCATAATGATGATGCTGATAAGGAAGACGTCATTAGGACACAGTGTTGGGTTGACGTTGTCGGCAGAAAAAATAAAGGAAGACTTTATGGCACTGAAGAACTTGACAAAGGTTACACCGCTGGAAGAGGTATCCATAAACAACAAGCATCTTCTTCCAGTAATGTTGAGGAGGTCGTGAACCGACTAGAAGAACGTGATCAGGCTTATGAAAATTTGAGAAGTCAGTTTCAAAACTTCCAAAATCTAGTCATGGCCTTTCTACCTGTTGATGCCCACACCGGTCTTCAACAACAACAGTCCAACCCAACACTGCCCCAACAACAACCCACTCGAGTCCAGCCACAGATTGAGCAACAAGAAGAGCCTGCAAAAGAAAATCATTTAGATGATTATGTAGATTATTAGGACTTTTTCTATACTGAGTTTGTTACTTATGTCTGCTTTTACATTAGTTAAACATAACCTATGAGATTGTGATTGATAGATGTTTATCTTTATTTCACTTTTATATGCAGACTCTTAAAATATTTATGCGTATGCGTGTGATGTATATATAAGATACATGTTTGGATTGGTTAGGGATAATTATAAGATGGGCATGTCTAATTGTATTTGTCAGATTACAGGTTTGATAAATTTTGTGGCTGTGCGAATACAAAATGCATTGGAAAATTGTTTTGAAATTACCGACGGATTATTCCGTCGACAATCTGTCGGAAAATGCTGCACCACACTCATGTATTTACCAACGGACATTATCCGTCGATAAGTGTTATCTACGACCCTTTTACTGACGGATTTCAACCCGTCAGAAATCTGTTGGAAAAAGTAGTTTACAAACGAATATATGTTGTTATCGACGGATCTCAGCCGTCGGTAATATCTATTTTTTTTTGTAGTGTCTATGGTCGAAGAGGTTAGAAAAAGCAACATTAGCTAATGCAAAAATTGGAATAACAAACTTTGTACTTTTTCGTGTGATGAAGTTTTGACCAACTCAACTTATAAAGTTGTGACATACACATTAGCTCTTTAAACCAAAATAACACATGTAATTATAAGATTGAAAAGCTAGAAGATTGTAAAGCATATTTTTCATATCCAATATCAATAATTCAATTCTTAGATTATTAAATCTGTCACGAGCTAAAGGTTTAGTAAACAAATCGGCCAATTGACGTGGAATCTCCACTTTGACTGTGTACGGGTATGAGTATGAGTAATATTTGATTTTTTCAATCGATATGGGGATGGGGATGGAGATGGGTATGTACATATCCATATTGTCTCGTCCTCACACCCGCCATACTACTTATCCCCGCCCTCATCCTGTTCTCATTTAAATTATTAAAATAGTTATAGTCTATTAAGTAACCTTTTATATATATATATATATATATATATATATATATATATATATATATATATATATATATATATTACACACTTTCTATTTTTTTATTTCTTTTAATTGTTTGATTTGTCATGAAATTCATTCATATCTCTAAGATATTTTTCTTCTTATCACAACCTTTGTGCAATTGTGTTCAAATAATGTATGCCAATTAAATATTTTTAATGTCTTATTTGAATATTTTTATTGTGTATTTTTTTTTCACATTAGAATTTTTAACTCTCCATTTATTATTATTACTTTTTATTTCATTTGAAAAACTATTTTGTCTTGGTAAAACAATTTTTTTATCTATCCAAGAATAAGTTAATATTTTTTGAAAAGTTTTTTTAGATCTCGAATTTATTCTTTATCTTATCATACCCTTACTTATACTTTTGTTTTCCTTTATGCGATTTACTTCTAATACACACAATTGATATTATTTTTAATATTTTTATTTGTGTTTATTTTTATCATGTAGAATACTATATTGGTATTTCTTATATAACTATTTTTATTTTCAAATTCATTATCTTAAGTGTAATTATATCCTTATAATTGTGTAAATAAATTTTATTTACTATAATATAATAATTTAATGTATTTGTCATTATTCATTTTCATCACCATCTAACATATATTAAGTCTAAAAGATGAAATATCTGTTAAAATTTAACTATTAGTTTAATCTTTGTTTTTTGTATGATTTTAATCAACTGGTGTATTATAATTTTTACGACTGTATACAAAAATAGATTTCATAAGGATTTAAAAATTGAACTAAGAGACATTTAAAACATTTTTCAATTTGAATATTTATTTTCCTTTTATAGTTTTAAAAAATATTTTTAAATTTTATCAACTAAGTTTTATTAGTATTTGTAATTTAATAAATATTTTGGTTGTCATGAAAATTTACTTCGTACTCTAATTTAAAATGTATACAATGATAGTTTTTTTAAAATATTTGATATATAAGTAAGGAAAATACCTTTCTTTTTATATTAAATATTTAATAATATTATATTTCCTTTATCTTAATTTTTTATTATTAAAAAATAATTAATCGATATTGAAATAATAAGAAAATAGATATAAATAAAATATGAATATATATTTATTATCTGATGAAAATGAAAATGAGATAAATATTTGATACCCATTAAATTTAAAAATAGTAATGAGAATTTAATTATTTTTTTGGAAGAAGTGCATGAAATTCATTTAGTTCCGCCCTTTTGCTGGATAGTGACTTTTGGACGATGGGGTGTGTGTTTGTGAATAAAACTTTTATTATTTATTATTTACTTGGGTTATTTGGAAGCTAGTGCATTATGTGCATGAAAGAAATGAAAATTTATTTATTTCTTATTGACTTTTATATAATTCAATAATGAACCATACAGATCAATATTATTTTGGCTAGAACCATACATTCATTTAAAATGTTTCATGTGTAGAATCACTCACTCCTGCCTCTTCTAGTGGTTCTCTCCTAGTGGTTCTCTCGGAAACAAATTACCTGCAAAATTAAATAATTTTAATGTTAATAACTAAATAAAATAAAACATTCAATGTAAAAAACATACTAGAGACTACTGACAATAATTAAAATTTTAATTTTGTTTATTAAACTCATGCTAAACATAATGTTTTTACGTGAAAAATATTATTAAAACAAAATTAAAATAAAAAATATGGGGGCAAACCTATTTCATATAAAAAATTATAAAAAAAAGACTTTTAACCAAAAAACAAAATTAAGAAATTCTAAATACTAGAAATTAATATCTATTATGAAAAAAATAAAAAACAATCTTCTAAATAACATAAAAGAATGCTTTTACATACTTTTTTTCTTCCCATCTTATAACAGTCAATTTATCCACATAACATTATTTTCTTTAAAAATATAAGAACACTTAAATTTCATATACGAGAATAGTTCATTACGGTTTGAATTTAAACTCTGATTAAATTTTATAATTTCAAATGTTAAGATATGAAGAGATGAAATGAAATCTAATATCCAAGCTTTTAAAGAGAATTAGATTCCTTTCAGAAAAATATTTAAAAAAGATTGGCTGACTGCAATTTAAAACAATCAATGAATATTTGGATGTTCTGACCATCAGTGAGATGAAATATTATAAATCGAAAAATTGAAAAATAGTTAGAAATAACTTCATATTAATTTAAAATATCATTCCAATTTTATCACCGAACTTTTGAAATCCCAAATAAACAAGACTTCAACACATTCGATTTGACAAATATTATATATTTGTTTAACTTTTATATCAACATATTATATTTAATTGTAAAAAAAAATAAAAATTTAAATACCTGATATATGATTACAACGGCAATATCCGTCGAAACAATGAACTACTGAAGCACCGCATCCTACCGAACGAATATTGCGAATACAATCCTGCTTTGTTTGACATGGAGTTATAGTTATAACAACATCTTCTGTGTTTGTTTCCTTCGAAAATGAATGACCTATAAAAATAATTGTATGTTTTTATTATAGGTATGTACCAGACAAAATAACATTCAGAAAACATAAGATAAAGAGAAAATAAATACCATAATAAACTTCTGTGGCAAGAATTACAAATAAAAATGCTAATATGAACGAATTCTTTGACATATCTCTCATAATGTTTCAAAATTTGAAATGTTTATGTTTGCTGTAATAATTTAAGGTTGATCTCTTTTATTTATAGGAAAAGTGTGAAGGTCATATTAAATGCAACGTACTGAACAACAACGAGGTAGTAATGTAAGCAGTTTCGTAATAAATACAGTGTTTAATATTGTGTATTAATAATAATAATAATAATAATAATTTATTATTATTATTTTTATTATTATTATTATTATTATTATTATTATTAAGTGTTTGTTTCTAAAGATAATTTAAGGAGAGTGAGTGAACGTGGATGAATTTGAATGAATAGAAAAGAAAAGGTGAGGTTGTTTTTTTAATAGATGTAATGAATAAAAAAACGTTTTAATAGATTACAAAATTTAATTATTATTATTAATTTTAGTGTTATTATTATTATTATTTAATAGTTATTATTATTGTTATTGACCATATTATTATTATTATTATTATTTAATAGTTTTTGTTATTGTTATTGACCATGTTATTATTATTATTATTATTATTATTATTAGTTAATAGTTATTATTATTGTTATTGACCATGTTATTTTTATTATTATTATTATTAATACAATTAATATTATTATTGTTATTATTAATTATTCATAAAATTTAGTTATAATAATAATAATAATTTATTATTATTATTAATTTTTTTATTTTAATAGTTGGAATTTAAAGAAAAATTATAGGAATTTGAGTAAAAACATAATTATTAAGTTGAAATTTAAATAAAATTAATGGACATTTAAGTAAAATTATAGGTGTTGAGTTATCTTTTCTTCATATCTCTTAATCTATGTAAAAATTAAAATATTTCATTTTTCTTTAAATTCATCTGCACAAATGAATTGTGATCCCTGAAAGCAACCAGGTTTCTTTCATTTTCACCCATCCTTCCTCTCAAACAGTACATATGCACAGTAAATAATCAGACAAGAGGAAACCAAACTCACTAAATGAAGACTTATAATTTGGACATGCTGACATTACATTTTCTTACAAGAGAAAACTTTTTACATTAGTGTTACACCAGATATTACATTACATAAAATTATACCAGATATTAATTACGTATGTAAGTATTTTATAGATGTATAAATTTTATACATCTATAAATATTAATAGTAATTAATTATTAATTACACTAATCATAATAATTTTAATTAATAACAGGTATATTTAATTATATTAATAATAACTCAAATTAATAGTAAAACCAATTAAAATTATACTATAATCACCATAATTTCAATTAAAAATTATTAATTTGAGCATAATCTTAATAATTACCGAACTAAGATTATTTTATTGAAAAAATAAAGACTGTGGCACATGTTTAGTAATTGATTTAATGTTATACAGATAGTCTAAACAACTAATAATTAATAAATTAAAGAAACTTAATAATTAACTGAATTTCATAAATTGTAATAATAGTTTTAATTAAATTTTAAAAAAAGTGGGAATTGATATATAAAGATAATTAATGATAAACTAACTGATTTTAGTAATTGATCTTGTTCCCTGCAGAAGACAAACAAGATGAGTTAGGCACGAGTATCACCTTATCATGTAGTCTGCTATCTCTTCAGTTGGCATCTTCCCATTCGATACATGTCGGCTTGAACCCAGGAGGGGTTACCTACAGAAGAGTCTCCGAAGCTCAAGTAAGTCAAAGCTCTCAGAGAGTCAAATCAGTGATTAATGAATGTGTACCTTTAATTGCTGGGGTCCACGTGTATTTATAGAGCATTAATGATGTCTGATCATCCCATGGGCTGGGTCTTGACTTGGGCTCTAACTTGGGCTGTGAGTGGGCCTGGGCCTTAACCCAGGCCCTTAAGGTTTATTGAACGCGGGGGCTTCCATCATACTGAGTTTATTGAAGTGGTCGGCCTAGGCTCTAATCTTATCGGATATGCTGGAGTAGTCGGTCTAGGCCGGCTACTTGCCT
>Ga0214545_1009958_pt1 | contig 14114 bp, 8 predicted proteins | sample CNSS4metaG_FD_160064 | JGI IMG/M metagenome (GOLD analysis project Ga0214545, IMG submission 160064) | Root nodule microbial communities from cowpea collected in UCLA plant growth center, Los Angeles, California, USA - CNSS4 | ecosystem: Host-associated > Plants > Roots > Nodule | place: USA... | reverse complement strand
ATAATTTGTACATTTTTTATTTCAATTAATTTAATTTTCAATGTTTTTTTCTTCTTTCTACAATGTCAAAACTAAGACAATTTTCTATGAACATTAATATTTCTTATGCCTTCATCAACTACAAGTTGAAATACTTTATTCTTTGATGGACCAAAAAACTGTATATAATCAGAACAAATTATTATGCTCGCCTCTGTATCCAATTCTAATTTAATCACCTTTTTTTTTAAATATGGACTGTAATCGATTACAATACCTTTGTAATCAATTACAATTCACTCGAACAAAATGCATTAACCATGTAATCGATTACACTTCGTCTATAATCGATTATATTACACCCAGAAAACAGCAACGCATGCAGTAATCGATTACAACATACGGTAATCGATTACTTAATGAAAAACGTATCCCCCCCGTACGATTTCATCTAAAAACGTGCAGCCCCCCAACGATTTCCTTTGAAGATCGTTCACCCCCCACACGATTTCGCTTGTTGACATATTCTAATCAAACAACGTATGGGGACTACACGATTTCTTCATACGAAAATGTGCACCCCCAAAACGTTTTGCCTACTTCTGTAATTTTTTGAAAACCTGCCTACTTCCGTAATAAGCCAAAGTCAATTGCCTAGAAGGGAAAAAAAAACCTGGTTTTAGAGAATGTATACTTTTAGTTAAAGAATTATCAGAAGGTGATGTTATTACATAATGATATAGATTCAGGAACTAACTACATGGTATAGTGAACAAAGGCACAAGGGGACACGCATTCTTTTTTTTAGCTTGCTTGCAAAATCGACTGAGTTTTAGGTGAATTATTTTGAAGAAGAAAAATACTGGTGCATTTGATATTTTATGAAAGGAAACTTGCAAGAATTGATTGTTCTTCTCTTGCTGCAGAAATGAACTTCATGAAATGGAGCTTCTGTTATATAGTACAAATTGAGTACTTTAATTAATATCTTCAAAAGTTAAATCTGCATAAGAGGCAATGCGACTTTGTTGTTTGTAGTTATATATGATTAGTTACAAACTGGTTTGAGACGATGTAGTTTATTTATAGAATGATCATAGAGTGACTGAATTGGGCTCTGCATAGATGGAAATGAAATTTCATTGATTACATGAACCTGCTTTACGGGGAGCCTTGAGCCTAGATAAAATAAGTTTGTACGTATTTCATCAAAAGAAATTGAAACAGATTGTGTTATGTATCAATCTAGTGGCGCCTTGAAGAGTTTAAGTGCTCCATCTTAAATTGGATCATCTACATATACTTCGTAGATTACTCGGTTAACAATGGAAAAACACACACTTCTCTAGCTAGTATTGGCTTATCCATATACCACATTCCAAATTTTGTTTGATTGACCATACACAAATTCAATCCACAATCACAAACAGTGGCATGCATCGATCTCACAATGTTTCAATTGACATGTTTCATCATTCTATCAATTTTTAGAGTCACATATTAAAGCCTTTGACAACAATATATTGCATGGTTCCACATCAGTTGAGGTCTTACGGGTGTAGGATCTCCTTAATTTCTGATTGTTAAGATATTTTTAATATTTTATTTTATGTTTTTATTGTTATTATTCTTCATATGTATTTTGGGCTTAACCCATATGATCTTTATTATAACTACAGACCCTATATGTATTTTTTTTATACAAAAGAAATTAATTTTAATCCCTATTTTTCCTATATTCAATACTAATTATCACGTAAACATAATCACGTCTAAACATTTGGACTGCAAGTTATTTATTTGGGTTTGGGTGAGTAATATAGATATATAGATGTATCTCTATATCTCTATATATATATATATATATATATATATATATATATATATATATATGGTTCTAATAACTAAACAAAAGTTGTTTGTTATTCAAATGCTGATTGGGTAAGATCTCCTTGTGATAGGAGATCTACATCCAGATATTGTGTGTCTCTATTGAAGGTAACTTAATCTCTTGCAAGAAACAAAGTGTTGTAGCAAGGTCTAGTGCAGAAGCAGAATATAGAGTCATGGCTTCAACCACTTATGATCTTATTTGGCTTAAGCAGTTGCTCAAAGAATTATAGTTTAGAGACATTAATCAAATGACATTGACAATCAAGCTACTCTTCATATCAGTTATAATCCTGTCTTTCATAAGAGGACTAAACACATTGAGATTGATTGTCATTTCATTCGAGAAAAGATTATGTCTGGAGACATCAAGATTGAGTTTGTTAACTCAAGTTTGTTAACTCAAGTAATCAGTTAACAAATATTTTCACTAAATCTTTACGGGGACCAGAATTAGTTATATTTGTAACAAGCTTGATACATATGCAATAATTTGAGAGAGTGTTAAGATATCTTTAATATCTTATTTTCTATTTCTATTGTTATTATTCTTCACATGTATTTTGGACTTAGTCCATATGATCTTTATTATAAATACAGCCCCTATATGTATTTTTTATACAAGAGAGATTAATATCAATCCCTATTTTCCCTATATTCAATATTGATTATCACGTAAATATAATCATGTCTAAACATCTGGTATCAAATGGTATCGAAACACTGCAAGTTATTTATTTGGGTTTGGGTGAGTAATAAACACGTGAGAGTAATAGACATTCCCTTACATCTGGAATTAAAGAACATGGACAAAAATGGAGGAAACAGGTAGGCTTTCTGTACGATCTTAAATGTCACAAATTTTGAAATTTGAGCAAGAGCTAGAAATGAAGATTCAACATAATAGCAACAGTTCAATGCAAATTTACTGGACTTTCAATATTTTGAGGTGACCTGTCTGCAGATTCTGTGTTTCTCCCTTCAAAAAGATATGTCCTTTATAGTATCAGTGGTCCAAAACAAATGTATCCAAAATATCAAGTGGTGCAAGGGAAAAGAGTGAGAGCGTGGAAAATGACAAGCATATCTTGTAAAGAATGAACATTCTGTTCTAAAAGTCTAAAATCCCTAAGAGGGTGAAAGAAACATACAGTACATATAATAAGATAATATGGAAGCAGGGGCTGCAAGCTCTCCTAATTGATCAAATGGGTTGAAGACATCAGAGGATCCACTGGAAATATCAAGACCCCAAATCTCTAGCATACCCTTCCCCGCTCTAAGACTGTACTAGACTCCCAATAAGAGCCACGAGAGCCTCATCAACCCCCTCCCCAAAAATTGAATTGCATTGGTGACCAAAGAATGTGCCTCAAATTAATAGCAGCTTCAACTGGTCAATGAATCGAGGTGCACAACAACAATGCACGCCATTCCAAAGATCTTTCTAGTCTTGTGTCTCTTCACTTGCAGTAAGACACTGATTCGTGTGTGAGCTCCAGTCATCAAGAAGGTTCGAAACAGAACCCTCGAGCTTCTTAGCCTGGGGACCTGGCTTCAGAATATTGACATCCTCACCCCATTGTGAGCATGGATCCAGCCACCAGCTCCTCCGGCCTGAGCACCACGCACCTGGCACAGCATGATTACGCCCACGCTTAAGTATCTTTCTATCAATCATGTCCAAAACTGGATCACCTGCTTCAAACTGTCTAGCAAAAGCAGCACCACTTTCTGCCATCTGGTCATAAACAGATACATTAAGGAAGAGTGGATCCATCTTTGGAGGATTGTCCCAGATCATATATCGTAAGTCAGCATTTACTGTTGTGTTCTTGAATTCCGGTGCATTGCAAATGACTGAGTGAAAATAACCTTCTTGGGATAACTTGACGTTTGTAAAATACATCAGGAGTGTTCGAGGTAAATTATCCCAGCCAAAGATGCAAAACTCCAAGAAGGATCGGCTCAAGATGACCCATGGGGAACCTGCTAGGAAAGAAAAGCATTCAACATTCATTTGTCAAAGCCCATAGATTGAGTTGCGCAGACATTGTATGAAAGAAAATTTGCCTGTGAAAAGGTTGAATGCATCAGGTGTATCCCGCTTCTGTGTAGCTTGAAAAATTTGACTTCTCCTAGCTAAATATATTCCTGGGTCAACTACAATAGGCTGGAATCTGTCTTTTCTGCATGGGTCAAAAAATACAAAAATATATGACCCAGTGCTTAAAATGTAGAATTACCACAGTATCACAATGAAGAAACTAAAATTATCAGTAGTTTTCATTACTCTTTCCATCCAAGGTCACTCGTGTGATCAATGAAGTTGAGGTTCCTCTGAACAGAAGAGAAAACATGGGCCAGATCTGATACAGACAAAAGAGTATGGATTAGAAAGTTGGAAATTCTGCAGAAAGAAAGATATATTGATAACTGAGAATATCATCAATGAGTTGTGCTTAAAAAGAAGAATAGCACAGCATTTTTCAGTGAATAAAGTTCAGAATATTGAAGTCATATACAGCATTTCACCTGTAAGATGAAATTAAATAATGACAGTAAATGTTCTTGATCTGGAAAAATAATATACAAACAAAAACAATACATGTTCTTACATCAGCTGTATATCAAAGTTTGTTTATGAACAGGGTTATGCCAGGCCAGATAAAAAGTATAGCCAGTAAAGAATAGAGTGCAGCACTTGCCAAACAAGTAGGTAATCACAACCTGAAGTCAAACCTAAAGAGAATCTGAGATTCCCCAGCACTTGATGTGGGGTCAGGGATGCAAGAATTCACTGACATCAATTGAAGGACATCAGTATTTCATCAAAAACTTCTGTGCCAATATTCTCTTCGATTCCTGATTAACAGGAATGATGAGCCCAAACAAGCAAAGTGGATGGTAAAGTGAGGAAAGAAATCCCGCAGGACCCAACAGATTCAGAGGAGAGAAAATTTGGGAAGGCAAGGCAACAGTGGTAAGCATAAGAGTGAGTGGGCTGAGGTTGGGATTCTGTTATGTATGGTTAAGGATTATAGCTGAAGATTGTGATGGTTGCAAAGGATGATCCACGAAGTGGAGAAGAAAAGGCATACAAATTACTTAAAGAAACTGGTGAAGGCTAAAATTACTTGGAGGGAGAAGAAAGAGGTCCACACTTCTCTACAGGAAACACGACAGTGAGACACTGACTTAAGTCAGATTGTCTGCAAAAAAGGTTCAGCTACTGAATTTCAGTACGGATCAGATGTGATTGTTGGTGTATGCGGCAAAAGATTATAAATCAAGGGTAGTTGCAGTGCAGAAGCAAATATCCACCAGATGTCTTTCATCAGAACAGAAGGTATCAACAACCATTGGTCCCATCGACTAAGAAACAAAAGCCGAAACCTGGAAAGAGAGATGCTAACTTCAGAGTTAAATGAGAGGAATGTCAATATAAAGTCCTAAAACCCATTAAAAATGCTTGCAGTGATTGAACGGTCAGAAAAATGGCGAGAAACACCAAGATGAGTTGGTGATGGCTCAAATCTCATAGCTCAATGAAGAACAATATTAGCAATATTTTTGCAACAGATTCTTTGGAGGCACAAGAAAAAAAGTGGATTAATTCCTCATACATACATATATATACACACATATACATATATATACACACACATATATACATATATATATACATACATATATATATATATATGTATATACATATATATCTATACATATGTACACACACACACATACATATATATATATATATATATATATATATATATACATACATATATATATTCGATTACATTTTCATTTCTAATCAATTATATGTAAGTTTCCCCACAAATCTTCCCATGTATGCAAAGAAAGTAGGAATGGGAATTTGATTTTGTTCTTCGTGTTTTTTCACCTTTTCACCAATTTTGCTTTTCATGCTTTCCCTTCTTTTCTTTGCCATCTATCCGTCCGGGCAAATCCATCACCAGAAACAAGTTAGTGCAATAATGACCATAGTGGGTTTTCAGCTCTTCTAGTTTTAGCTATCGCAGGGTTGCTCCTAAAGCTTATAGAACAGGCACAAAGTAGCACAAAGTGTCTGTTTTGTTTTGCCTCCAGGGTCCGTGTCCAAGTCTGTTTTGTGTTGCATTCAGAGTTCATGTTTGTGTATCAACATCATATATTGAAAGTTGCTCCTCAAACAGATTGGGTGTCTCCACATATTGGCTTATTCTATCTTGTAAGAAGGATGAAGTTTCTGAGTTATTTCTGGAAATCCAAGGTAAGTTGTGTGGCATGAAATTCTATTTTGTTTGGTAACAACTTATTGCTACTCAAACTAAGGTTGTTAACTGTGGTCTAGGTGATCTAATTGGTTGTCTTGTCTTGCTGAGAGAATAATATGCGATTGTTATCTAGCAATGCATACTGTTGAGTATGCCTATAGTAGTTTTATTAATAACTCAACTAGTACGATCCCGTTTGATAGTATCCAGTATTTACTCCCTTGTGAGCTCACCGGACCTATTGGTCTAATTTCAAGTGTTCATGGAACACATAACACATTCAGCTCACAACGAATATCTTCATCTACCCATAAATAGAAAATATCAAAGCATTTAGTCAATCATGCCAATCCAAAGCATTAAACTATTGTGGAGTGTGAAAAGAATTACCAAACAAGATAAACAGCAATCACAAGTATAAAATAACCTAAAACATTCCCAAGTACAAGGAATCAAACCACACCAAGAACTTCAGCTTTGTTAAATTGGTCAGCTGAGTTCGTTTGGTGCACCGAAGGAAGTGTTTTACAAATCTCTAGCAAGAGGCTCATTTCATATCCTCCACTCCAAACACCCTTGAACCCCAAATCCCCAATCGGCCTTGAACATATGATACTACTACCTCTACCTCCACACTCCTCTCACTATTTGTGCTCCCTCTACGTTGAACCTCTCCATTTTCAACTCCAAACTTCTTTCCCCTTTCTTGAGGTCCTCTCAACTCATACAAGGTTATATTACAACACATTATTTTATTAAGTACAACCAATCACCAAGAAATCTCTTCTTTTCACCTATGAGTTCAGAAATTAAGACCAAAACGAAACATATGAAGACCAACAAACCATCAACACAAACTTTCCAATGATCAAAATCATCACGCCACTAACAGACAAAAACAATCACAAAAGTTCACCCCCCAAAATAAGCAACTCCACAGTGCAAACAAACCCATGATCCAAAACAGAAATTACCGTATTGGCATTACCATCCTGGGTGACAAGGGGATAATCCCGCGCACTCAAAGTCACAAACCAGTCCCACCCCCCATCAAGTTTCATCATCACAGAAGCAGCCCTCAGAGTGACAGCCACATTGGATGACCCCATGTAGGTCACATAGTCAGCCTTCCCCACCACATCCACGTTCCGGAAGGCACGAATCGCCGGCACCGACATAGCCGCGGCGCCCAGCCTCTTCCTCTCCTCATCCCTGGCATCCATTCCAAGGTGGAGCAGGTAGCGGTTTCTGGGGTGATAGACTGCCAGCAGCAACCGGAAGATCCGGTCACCGTCCTTGTTGCCACCAGATATGAAGTAGGCAAAAGCAGGAGGGTGGTGAGGACCATGGTGGACAATAGAGGGAAAGGGCATAGGAAAGGTGAAGCAAGAGAAGGAAGAGAACATGAGAATGGAGAGGGAGAGGAATGCTGCGGTGAAGAGGGTGAAGAACCATTTTTTCTCAACACCCATTAATAGTAATCAATGGTAGTGGTGAAAATGGGAAGTGTGTGGTGTTGGAGCATATGGGTGAGTTCAGAAGGAAGGATTTTGGGAAGTGGGTGTGGCCGAATTCTGGGGTTTGAGATTGTTGCGGTTAATGGGTCAGGGAGGATCTTGAGCCTCTTTCATCAATGTGCATGAAAAAGAGAAAATTGCAAGTGTTGTGTTCTCTCTCTCACGATTTCTGTGTATGAAAAGAGGCGTGAGGATTAGGGTTTTTTCTCAGGTTTGATTTGATGTGATGTTGGGGTCAGAAATGGAGGGGGAGATCAGGGATCTTTGCTTCCTTTGGCTTCTCTTTCTTCCTTCAGTTTCGATCTCAACAATTATTACAAAATCGGGTTAGGATATATGTTTTTTCACTTTTAAATATTTTTAAAAGTGGTGTTTTTGTTATTAAACTAAATTATACTTTATTTATCTTTACATTTTATAAAAATCACATAAAACATTATTTTTCTTAACTAACTGTGCATTGTGATTATATTATAGTTTAGTATTAAACTCATAGCTTACATGTCACTTATTGAAAAAAAAAATCATACACTATAAAAACGAAATAGAAAAATAAGTATATAATTTAGTTTAAAAAGGAAAAACATACTTCAACTTAAAAAAGCTAACCTCCCATAGAGAATCTTGTTACCCTCTTCTCTGTTGACTGTTTTCTTGCATGTTTAAGGTTTAATTAGAGGAGACCTTTGTCTTTTATGTTTTTAACATATCCTAATGAATGATTATATTATAGTTTCTATTATATTCTATTTATTTTATCAATTTAATAACTTTTAGTGTTATTGATACAAAAATTCTCATAATTTTTGTGAATATGTGATTTTAATTTTTATAAAGTTCTAATTACATATTTAATTTTGACTCATGTTAATATATCATCTCAAAGTAATACCAATACTATTTTATTATTATTAAGACATTAATACCAACATTTAATAACAAATTTTAACACACGACTTTTGATAGACATTATAACATTTTTTTTTCTTGACAATCAGGTGATATATTAATGTGGTATATAACTTTTATTCTTAAAGGGTTTTTAGAGCATTTGTATGTCCTATGAGATGCATCATTACACTTAAAATGATTGGATTATTATAAAATCTATATAATATAGACAATATTTAAAACTTTATAATATGACCCAATTTCATTTTAAAATTATTAGAATTGACAAAAATTTACAATTTTACATTAGCAAGTAGAATGTATTTTGTGTGCACGACTTTATTAAAAACAAATTGAGTTTAAGAAATATAATTTACATAAAAAACTTAAAAAAAAAAATTTTTTTTTTTTTTTTGCATAACTTAACTCAAAATTGTCAATTGGAGATCTTGTACTCACATGAACAACTTTAATTATATAATCATATGATAATTAGATTAAGTAGTATTCCTCATTAATGACTTCTGTAATATTTTTGTAGGGTTAAATATGTTTTTGGTCTTTCAATTTTTAATGAAAATTAGAATTAATTTCTCTTGGAAACCTTGAACCAGTTTACTCCCTCAACTCTGTAAATGCATGAATTTAATTCTTTTAACCAAATTTTATTAAGTTTATTTGACGCATCAAACACATTTCATTATAGTATTTTAGTTTGTTTACACTATTTAACACATGTTCCCTTCAATGTTAGTTGAGAAATGCATTTGAAACGTCAAATAAACTTAAAAAAATGGTTTAAAGGATTAAATCCACACATTTCTAAAGATAAGGGACTAAATTAGTTCTAGGTTTTCAAGAGGGACCAATTCCAATTTTCATTAAAAGTTTAAAGACCAAAAACATATTTAACCATATTTTTATATAAGAGAAGTTGTGTACACATGGTATAACTTCAATACAAATTAAACAAATGAAGTTATGTATGGAGTTACCACTTCAATGATGTAATTTTGAACTGAAGTCATGGTCTACTTACATGACTTTTCCTTTAGTTGAATTTTTTTTTATCTAAGTCATGCTCTCAAATGTTGAAATACTCTACTTCCTTTATCTATTTCAACTTTGCATGCATCTCACAAATAAGCACGTAGGTAGTCTTATTTATGGGTCTAACTTAATCAATACTTGACAAGTTTTAATGTCTCCAAGCATCTCATCCCATTTCATCACATCTCATAGGCATTAATTTCACCACATTCCAACCATCTTCAAAATTACTAATTATGTTGTATAAATCCACCATGTAACCATAATATTGAATCATAAGACTATTACAATATTGATTCAACATCCACTTAAAATATTCACTTGCTTCATTAACCAACCCTTTATAAACAAACACAAAGAGCACCTACAAAAGTCACTTCATCGTTTACCATCCTTGCAAACAATTCAAGGTGTTCATATGAGAATCCATTCATGGCAAAGTAGTAACTATGACATTTCATGCCATTGCACATCCTTTTCACAACCCATTTTATCAAATATGCATTTCAACCTCTCAATGTGTAACACCACAATTTGACACACTAGCATAACCTACCTCACATAAGCAATTACTTTACAGATATTAAAACTTGTCAACACTTTATTTGAATCGCGAAATATAATGAGTTATTAGAACTATTAACATGTGAAATTTAAGTTTAACACAACTTTACAAAATTAGCTTATAAGATAAGATTTGCATACACTTATATACTATAAATAGGCATATCTTAGTACATGTAGGACTTCCAACACAACCCCTTGAAAGATTTGCTCATGAACAATAAGAATACCTACATGTTCTTCCAGATACATTTCTTCACTATCTTTGGATGCTCTTAGATTTGTATCTTGTGCTCCCCACTTTGGAGGCAGAGTATGCTAGATTTTATCATTAACATCTTAATTACAATATATAGTACCAACGGACCTTAAACTATTAAGCAATGTTTGCAAACGTGTTATCATTGATTGAATAGTTTCATTTTCTTCCGTAGAAAACTTTTCATATTGACGTATCAATATAATTCATTTACTTCTTCTTACTTCTTTTGAACTGTCGTGAGTCAAAGCTAATGTATCCCATATTTCTTTGGTAGAGTACATGACATGTACTTTGGAAATTTCCTCTCAAATAGTGCATAAATTAAATTGATATACATACCTTTTGTTAGATCTAAAATTTATTTAGACTGGATATTGAAAAATTCATGTCCATCCTTAAACGTTAGAATTGGTTGACATTTATACCACATTGATCTTGTACATGATTTAGTGATATTTGTGAAACCCTAGAAAATGGCATTTTAGAAGTGATAGTAATTTAAAACTAGTGAGACTCAGTTGTTTTAATATTAAAAGGTTTTAGTATAAATAGAATTGGTATAAAAGAGTTTCATTATTTTAAACACGCTATCTCTTTGGAAACCACTTTTCCTTAGAGTTCTCTGACTTCTCTCTATGAGTTTTGTCTCTTTGATCGCTTGATTGAAGAACCAAGACCATAGGATTGATCCTCTCGACGAGCTCTTCAAGTTGGATAGATTAGTTTCTTTGTTTGCGTAAGATGAGTTTTCACTCACTTTTTGGTCTAGTTATGTTTTTTGTCGTATGTGAGCCCTCTTTCACTTTCATGCATCGTTTTAATCATCAATATGATTCTTTGTTGATCAGTGATCATAACGGTATGTCCTAGTCGTTCTTGTGATGTTTCTATGTGTAGATAGAGCATCTTGTGGAGTTAGAGGCATTTGACGTTTATAGAGCTGCCTAAGCAAGATAACAGGTAAGGGAAGCTAATAGTTTTTTTAGAGTGAGTGAGTATATTGTTGCATGATTGTGATGTAACTAAGTTTGATAATTTGATTGTTATGTTGTGGGAAATTATTGAAGTTTATGATTGTGATATCTTAGAATTGTGAATGATTGAATTGGGATTTGATTGCATTGTTTGAATTTGGGGTATTTGAGAAAGATGGAGTTGTTGGATCATGGATCTAATTTGTGCTACCTACTATAATTTAAAACTCTTTTTGACCGCTGCCTATAGTATAAGTACCAATTGGAGTAATGAAATACGTCTAGATTGCTCAAAAACCTTAACTTGAGATTGCTGATATTTGATACAGTGTTAAGCCTCACCATGGCAGCAATGAGCATTGGCTTTTACGAGCCGATCAACATTGGGCACCACTTTTTGACGCTGAGCACTACCCAGTTTTCAACACTGTGCCTTATTGGTAAAATGAAGATCCCCGCTTCGTTTACTATCGGATTAAGCTAAAATTTTGACAACTGATCCTAGACACGTGAATATTCATTTTGATTGGTGGGATCTTTGTTTTGAAGTATGTTGTTAGAGAAATGGTTTTCACCATTTAGATGTATTTCATGTATAGCGCCAATTGCTTTGCTTTCCTATTTTTGTTGTTTTGGTTACTTTAGATGTTCTGTGTATAATTGAACTGGATTCTATAGTCCTTATTGCTATGAATTGAGATAAAAATGTCATTTTGGGTATATAAGATGATTATTGGATTGCACATATACTGTTTGTGAGTATCGAATGTGATGTGATGATAAGAATTTTGAGGATAAATTTTGTGTGGAGGTTTTAGTGTATGTATTGACATAAGGATTCATTATTGGTTGATATCCTAAAACTCTAATACTCATTCACACTCAAATAGATTACAATGAGTTATGTCGTCAAGAGCAACAAGAGGTCCTAGTCATTCGACTTGATCAGGTCCTAGGTGCGAAGGAGATTTACCTTGTTGATAGTTGGGTGATAACCCCTTGAGGCCAAACTGTGCAGAGTTTGGGAACCATCCGCAGGTGCAGGTTGCTAGGGGATCCGATGTTAGACCTGTATCCGGATAATTGAGTTTAGTGTCAACTATATCTCTTTTTTTATGTATGCCTATGTGTTATTTTGGTAATTTAAGTTAAGTTTTCATATGAATATTCCTTGTTTACATTAGTTACCCTTCTTATGTGTTTTTGTCTTGTGTTGTTTGTATTTCTTTTGCGATGATCACCTATTTGATTGGAGTAGATGTGGTTGCAAATGCTAGGACACCTCTGGATGATGAGGAGCCATCTTTTAGGTTGATAGAAATTTCAATGGGAGTTGTTGTAAGTGAGTAGTCTGTACTTAAAATTAGAATTGGATTTTAGTTGGTTTGTATAAATGTTATACTTTTATAGTTTTATCTCTTCTAGAACTATATTAATATACTTTATACACTAGATCTTCTATTTTGACTACTATAGTGAAACATTCCTACTTTATTAGTTTTTAAGCTGCTAAAATTAGAATGTTACAATATCTCTTAGTTCTTGTTTTTTTTTTATTTTGTTTCTTTCGAAGTTTATTGGGTTTAGTGTTTTCGAAAAGGATTTTTTTTGTACTCTCAATTTTTTGTGCATCCCTGATTTTCATAATAATGATTTTTGGATTATTTGTTTTTAAAAATTTTAAGAATAAGTTTTTTTTAAATTTTTTGAATATGATTTTCAGAATGTAATTTTTGGAATAACCTAAATAAAGAAGACTTTTTTAGGAGAAGTAAAGATTTGAAAACACGTGCCTCATATATCCTAGGTTGGGTATATAAATAAAGTGGATAGCATAGGGAATAATAGATAAGAGAGAAGAGAAGAAACAATAGAGAATAGAGAATGAGAAAATAGGGAGCAACTCATTTATGTATTATTATTGATAGTAAGAGTCCTATTTATATATACAACATGTAATCCATAAAGGAAACAAATCAACTTAGTTAATACAAATATTTACATAAAGAGTAATGAATCATATGAGTATCAATCATATGAGTAAACGTATCAAATCAATGGACACTCATTAATTCATAACACTCCCTTAAGTGTCCATTGATAAAAGAATGTGCCTCGTTAAAACCTTACTAGGAAAAACCCTTTGGGATAAGAAAAACCTAGTGAAGGAAAAAGAGTACAACATTCAGTATTCTTTAATACAATATTGTTCATCACACATTATATTTCTCCCCCTCATGTAAACTTACATCATTAAGGTGACGGAGTCCGAACTTGTGAATCATTTTCTCAAAAGTTCTTCTCGGCAAAAACTTCATAAATAGACTTGCCATATTTTCACATGAATGAATTTTTGGATATCTATATCATCCTTTCAATTGAACAATACACTATTATCTTCATATAGGGTTGTTGATTCCATCTTTGTCGGGATAGTCACAAGTTTCTTGCACATGTTGAATTATAGACCTTAACCAAACATATTCACAACTTTGCTCGTAATTTTGTATGATTAGAGGATGTTGCTACTATGATTTGTTTCATATACCTTCATGAAACCATTGTGCTACCACATGCGAACAAACATCTTGTTTGTGATCAACCATTGTGACATTGTGAGAATATGTAAAATAACATGCATATACATAACCCATTGGTCTGAATCTGAATCATTTGGATGGAATAAGCTCATATTCGTAGTACC
>Ga0214545_1009951_pt1 | contig 14128 bp, 4 predicted proteins | sample CNSS4metaG_FD_160064 | JGI IMG/M metagenome (GOLD analysis project Ga0214545, IMG submission 160064) | Root nodule microbial communities from cowpea collected in UCLA plant growth center, Los Angeles, California, USA - CNSS4 | ecosystem: Host-associated > Plants > Roots > Nodule | place: USA... | reverse complement strand
ATGATTTAATGTTCTCTTATTGGTGATTTATGCATGTTGGGTCCGTGTCAGTGCGTAAGCCCTTGGGGATCTCTAGGTGAGATTCCCAAGGCCGCGCTTCAGTGGTCGGGACGTAATTCCATGGCCCTATTAGTGGGTGTTCATGGTGGTGCCCCATCTGTATAACTAGGTAAGGATTCAAGTTAAGGTTGCATCCTGACACTTTAAAGAGCCAGTTAGTCTCACTTAGAGCGGACTGACTCCTGTGGTGAGAGTAGCAGGAGGCCTGAAATTCATTAAGGGCTAAACTTGTGGTGGGGGAACATTGATTCATCGTAACACTTGTAACACATAGCTCGAGAGTGAGCAGCTCAAGGTCGAGCAGAGGTATCCATCACAAGTGCAAGCATCCGCTGAATCCGACTAAGTTATACGTATCCGGATAAGTCGAGTCGTGTCGTAGTGTATTGCTTGGAAGGTCGTAACATGCTTGGTTGTGGTATGAATATTGGATGATGAAATATGATTGACTGTATGATGTTTATGTTATTGGCTCTAGTTTACCCGTTTTGCTGTATGGTTGTATTGTATGTGGCTGTTCTTTCTTGCGATGATCATCAACTTGATTGATGGGAGCAGATGGGCGAAGTTCTCGTGGTCAACAAAGGAATGGTGATTCCGCTGCTTAGCCATCTAGGCTGGAGTTTTCTTCATGTTTTCTTTAGGGCTACGACCCATGTATCCCTTTATGCATTTCTACTCTACACTCTTTATTAGATTTGTTTTCGGCTTTCCTTTGGCATCGTGGTGTGCCCGGGTTTTTGTAGGGGTTGTGTTTAGAACCCCAGGCTACGCTACATTATTATCTCTGTGTGACGTTTCCTTTAATTTTACGCATTAAATTAAATAGGGAGTTACATACCTACTCGGTTTCAGATACTTAGATTTTTTGACATACTTGAAACAAACCTTAAGATATTTGAAGTTGATTTTTAAAGATACTTTTGATATCAAATAATTCATATATTGACATGATGACTAATTTTCTTCAAAAAAAAAAACTTTATATAATATGTTTCGACTCGATCCAAGTCCGTCTGACAACATCGTTAGGAACAATGATTGCGTTTTGGAAGTATTGTCCGTTTTGGAGTGTGGAGCTCTGTCACTTAACCTCGACTCCTAAACGATATGAGATTTATTAAGTATACCTGAACTTTACGTAATATAATCAATGTAACTACATATGTTATATACTAAGCCAGAAAAATATAATACTACTATAGAGAGAGCCAATTCTCTTTTCTCTTTACTCACTCTTATATCATTATATTTCTATATTTCAATATTCTGCTTCGTAATTTTAGTTAGCGTTAGATAATTTTTTTTATAAATGAATTCTTTTATTATTATAACAACTCAATAACATATAATGAGAATTATCAACTCAATTTTTGAGAGTCTTACTCCTTCATCTCCTATAAAAAACACTTTACATACTTTAATATTGTTGTGATATTTTTTTCGTGTCACTAACGCAGTGTTCGTTTGAGGATTTTGTACTGTTGAAGCAAATTTGGAAGAGTGGATTTTGGTTCATGAGAGCGTTCGTTTTAGATGAATTGAAGGGATATGCAAGAGGCGATTTGGGGGATTGATGGATTATTCCATCCCCTCAAAAGTGCGAGGATGTGCCAGGATACTGCATATGTTTTATATAGATTACGAAACTATCCTTCAGTTATTTCCCGTTTCCAAAACCATCTGCACAGATTTTTCCTCTAACTTCGTCTGCCAAGAAGGGGTGTGTGATTGTTGAGTGCATGGAGGGGAAGAAGATGAGGTGGTTTGGGGTATGGTGGTTGAGGAATGCCATGAAGGGATGATTGTGCTTTGTTGAGGTGGTGGCTAGTGGTGTGGTTGGACGATGGAGTAGTTGGGTGGTTATAAGCACCGATTGTTGTTATGGTGCTGGGTTTTTTGAGAGGTTGGTTTATAAAGGATGACACCGGTTACGATACCGATGTCTTGTTTTTTTTTTTACTTTTTTTTACAGTTATTTTTTTACTTATTTTTTTATTTTTTCTTACTCTTTTTTAAACTTTTTTTTAAACTTTTTTTTAAACTTTTTTAAACTTTATATAACTTTTGTTTAAAATTTAATTGTTTAAATTTTTTTAAAAATTTAATTGTATAATTTTTTTTACATTCATAAAAATTTACTTTTTTTACTTTAAAATTTTATATAATTTTAATATTTTTTTTAATTCGTATTAATTAATTATAATTATTTTTATAATATCAAATTACAAAATCATTCTCTTTTTTCATTAAGGGTATTTTGGTAACTTTCTAATTCTATCTATTTTTACAATTTATTTTATTTGTCACATCAATTAAATCTTTTACTAACTTTCATAAAACTTATGTCCAAATCCACTCACCCTACCCTCTAAATCCACTCAAAAAAACATAAAAATTCATCCACCCAAATATACACAAATTTATTTTCACACTCTCTTTCATATCCATCCTCTTAAATTAAAGAAAGACACCCTAAGTAATTGTTTGTGGTATTTTTTTATTACTTTAGCGACAAATATTGTTTTATGTATGGAATGGGTGGGTCAATCTGAATTTCTAGATTGTTCTTAACATTTAATATACCATCAAGATTCATAATTTCTTAGACCATATAAAAATATATATATATATATATATATATATATATATATATATATAAAAGACATCATATTTCACAAAAACATAAGTTTAAGTTTTTCATTTGATATAAAGATATTGTTGGTATATACTGAACAGAAATAAGCATGAAATATGAAAAAAAATATTTAAATTAATTATCTTAAGGTTATGAGACTGAAAATGTGTTACAATCTACTTGAATGCCTTTCACTCTCAAAAGATTCTACAAGAATAAATAAAAATGTTGACTATTTCAAATATGTACAGAATAAAAATAAATATAGTTACAAACAACTCTTACAAGCTAATTGCACTCTTCTTTCTTATGTATTATATAATATTTGTTTTTAAAGATCATGGTCTGAATTTTTCAGAGACCAATTTAATTAAAAGAAATTTTTGTTATCCAATTGACTTGATGAGTTTGGAGAGATGCTTGAGGTGTTGACCTTCAATTCATCTTCTTCTCCTCGACCACTTTAACCGACAAATAATTGCAGTCGGATCAGGGCAAATTCGGTATTTTACCTTTGGTTGAGGGGTTTCAGGCATTCTGCAATAAAAAGTTAGACACTTTTAAGTGGGTCATTCTCCCCTCACAACTGTCTCATCATTTAAAAACTCAATTAAATTTGATCAAAAACAAAAACACAATGAAAAAATTGAAATTGAAATAAGAAAATAAATAAAATAAGTTAGAAATGTCAAATAAATTTAATAAAATTTAATTAAAATAATTAAATTTATACACTCTAAAATTAAAGAATTAAATTGGATTAAAATTTAAAAAAAGAAATTTATTAAAAATCAAGATATCAAAAATATATTTAACATTTTTATTAATTACATAGTCATTAGCAAACCAAATGAATTACGAGTAAGGTATGTGAGTGGTGGTAGAGAGAAAATTATGAAGAAAGGAAATTTAAGTGTAATTTAACTATATAAAATTTCTTGAAAGATGATCTTGTACAGTAATTTTGTCTTATTTTTAATCGACGAAATATTTTTAACACATTTTTTGTAGGATATATAAATTTTGAGTATGAAACTAAATATTAATGATTGATATGATATAAACAGATGACACAATAAATTTAACGAACAACAAATTTTATTTATATAGATTTTTGATAACTTTAATTAAAAAAGTAAATTTAAAGTTGAATTAATCTTATAAAACTAATTTAAAAGATAAAGTTTGCACCCATTTATATATTATAAATTTTTCAAAAAAGTTAATATAAGATGTTGAAAAATAGTTTATGGTTAGAAATATTTGGAGTATACTTACTGTAAACCTGATAAGTCAATTTGTGAAAAGTCCATGTTGGTTGAACTGCCTTGGACTCCCATCTTTGGACTCACCGGGGAAGCTAGAGGCTGATTGATGGCAAGCACTCTACAGTTAAAGTAGTTAGCTACGTTGTTATGGACCATTGACAAGCTGTGAAATATAACACAAACAGTGAAAATTTTGAGTTGTAAGATGCAGTAATGCACTGTACAAAGTTAGACAGAAACAAGTAAAATTCAATGAACTCAGTTTGATTAAGACACAAACTAGTACTCTATCTATCTTTTTCCTATTGGGATAACATTATTAGGTTTGCAAAAAATTAAATTAACCCAACACATGTTTTAGTAGATTACAAGGGATGATAAATTACTACTGCTGCATTGCAAGACAAGGATAACTTCTGAACACTGTTTCATGTTTGAACTTAGGTGCTGCCATTGTGGGCAAGGCCAATCCAGAAGTGGAGCCCAAATTCTTTTGGCATTTTTTTATCACCATTAAGGAGGCATGTGCAAGTGCCAATGTTTTCAGTGACCAAATTCTGAAGCTCACTGGCAACAACAGCATGATCCTTACATGTTCAACAGAATCCAGATTAGATAATCAACCCAGGTCCCACAATTCCCATGTGTAGATTGATCCCAGAAACCATAAAAAATAACACTTTTACCAAAACCAGAAACAAGTAATCACAGAGTAAAACCCCCAATACCTTTGATCACAACCCTCACAAATCCAATTAATGTAGACAGAATCATCATCATCATCATCATCAATATTTAATACCCTTCACCCCAACTACTGAATGAACTACTAAGTCACAATTCTACATGGAATTATGTTGAAAGGTGAAATCTTTATCACGGGACTTACCTGTAAAGAAAACTGTGATCATGAAGTCCAACCACTAGCATGGAAGCTCCAAGCTCACGCACGGTGGCCACAATTTTCATTCCCTCCCGGTTTTCTTCCGTGACAACAATCTCAACCTTTGTCTGTAACACAATCCTAAGATTATAGCACATACCCATTTGAACAACAAGCAAAATCTGTCAAAAATAAATGAAACAAAAATGGTAGTACTATACTACTACTAGTAACAAAGGCACAAGAGAAAAACAAGACGACGGGGTTGTTACATTGGAGAAGTTGTTGCAAATGTCTTGGAAGGAAAGTGCTAACTGGAAGCCCTTGAGGCGAAGAAGACGAGCTTTGTTTTTGCTTTTGGATCTTGTTAAAGGGTAAACATGAAGGAGTGTGATTATGTCACCATAGCGAATGATGTTGTGAAGTGCCCATTGTAGTGCAGTTCTTGCTGCATCCACATCTTCCACCACCACAGCAATGTTCCTCACATCCATTCTCTCTTCTTTTTTTCTCTTTCTTTCTTTTCTTTTCTTTATTTATATCATCATTAACTCAAGAATACACTTCTCTCTCTGTCTCTGTAAGGAAGAGATGGTTTCTGTTTGCACAGTTGTAGCCAACGTTTGATTGACTTCAAATTTATTAGCCCACAAGTCCACAAGCCAAAGCACACGTTGGGTTGTCTGTGCTACCTTAAGCTTCTGCCACAATAAATGGGGAAAAGAAAGGAAAAGGAAAAAGATAAAAAGTGGGTGCCCTATTAATTAGCGTACAGTCAATTTCACAGGAAGAAAATTTATGTCCATATAGACAGACACACACCTAGACGGAAAGAACTTGCTTCATGTTCCCATGTGTTGGGTTTTTGGTTTGGTTTGGTTTCTAAGTCATGGTTTAACACAAACTATATAAGACCGAGTGGTACTAGATTCTCTCACAAATTGTGATTTGAAAGAATATAGAATCAGAAGTATATATGAAATATGGACCACATTCACCCACGCCAATTAAGAGCCATGTTCACCTCAATTAAGTGAAATATTCTATAACCGAAAAATAACTTTCGTATTTTCAGCTTCATTTGTAAAAAACACTCCATTGCGTTTGTGATATAAAAATATTATAAAGTAGGAAGTGGTATTAGGTTGGTTTGAATGGTAAACACATAAATAATGCTCCTAATTAGTTAGCATGTCATATAAAGTATCACGAAAGTGTAATACAAAGGATGATGAATGAGAAATGTATATGTTTGGCATGGCGTTGAGAATGCTTGTGGTGTGATTTTTTGTGGTTGTACTGGTATTCATTCATCTTCCATGAAGTCACAGTGATTAATAATTAATAGAGGTGATGTCAACGCGAATGTTAATTTATGTAACGTAAATGCTTGTTAATGGAATTAAATTGCTTATCTTTCATCTACCAAAACATCATTCCTTTGTCCTTTTCTTATATTCTTAGTGTAACATTTTCTATACAATAAAAAATGGCGGTTTCTACGTAAGAAAAGGAAATAAAAAACAGGAGAGAAGATAAATAATTTGACGAAAAAAGATAATCATAAAAGTGTCTCTCAACTACTTCAAATTTTAAATTTTAACTTCTGTTCAAATATTTGACAAATTTTGTCCGGCCATTAATTTGTAGTTATGAATCTTAAATGATAACGAGAGGCGGAAAGTCACATTACGTAGTAACCACGGGGGACTATATAAAGTTGTCACGTTGCACATTATAAGGTTGACATTTGACACCATATGAAACTAAGAGTGAGTCATGTGTTGGTCTTATAATAAGTGGGTTTCGCTAGTACCTTCGACCGTAGAAAATTTTAAACCAAATATGAAAAGGTTAACGAAAATCACCCGTAGCAAAATCTGTGTAAGGAAACCTGAGACCTTGACACTGCACAAGTTCGCTTAATTCCATAAACAACACTAATTTCATCCCAATATCACAAATTATGAAGTGGAAACTTAGCATTTAAACTTAAAATGCATAAGCATAACCGTGAAGCCTCTCCAAATCGCAACCACGTTTTGGAACCAACTTCTGCTGGCTTCCACTAATAGTGTATAAATACCATTTCGAGATATCCAGCACCATGAGAAAAGTTGTCAAAATCTTACTCTTATTTCATCAATATATAACCAGCAATTATTTAATCAGAAAGGTTAAGTGAGGCCCTTGGAAGAAGGATGTATTAATTAAAATGCCTCCGGTTGCACCTTTAGCCCCAAAGTTTTAACATAAAGAAACTATTCCTCCAAGAGAAATTGACATTCTTCATCCCCATGCATAAACAGGAAGGTTGAGCCTCAACATTCTCCCCGATTCCAAATTGCACACAGAAACTGCAAGATCGCCCAAACCAAGAGTTTCATGTAGACAAATATGTCTGCTAAATAATTCCCAACTGTGGTAAAAAATAAACATAATTACAAAATAGAAAATTCTCCATGTTAACTTTCGAGCATCTACGTTAGTAATAGCCAACAGCTTTGAGATTATTTTGCTGTGTATCTTGCGGAACATCACCACCGCCTTCACCTAAAAATACAATGCGACCTGAAAGGAAATGGTATTGCATCAAGGCCTTTGGCAAGGAATTACAGATTCTCAACCAATCTTGTGTCACATGCCAAACATTATTTTAATCATAAGCTACCTAAAAGATCTTTAGCCTCTGACTGACAATCAATGGAGAAAATGGGAAATATATCGTTATAACATCTATGTTCCAATAGGATACGGAGGAAGAAAAAATAGATATGGAGAGCAGATCAATCATGGGTATAATAAACTAACGTTAAAACTATAAGATTTTTGTAGGGAAGGGGGAATAGGAAGAACTTTTAATTTCGAAATATTACATTCATGTAACATGTAATGATGTTAAAAAAAATTAACCAAATGGTCATTATTTATAGTAATAAATAAGTCAAGTCCAAAGGCCACTAATATAACAGGATCATTGACATAATTAAACAAGAAAACAAATCTGAAATTATAATGAAATCAGGATGGTGGTAACCACTCCCAAGGCTGCGTCCTCAACCAGATGAGCAATAGATTTCAATTCCATAATATTCCCAAGATACATTGTGAAGATACTCTAACAACTAATTCCTCTTTTGTTTTTAAAATGTGCAAGATCAACAGGGAGTAGGGGACAAAACGTGTGTTTGTTGAATCATGAACCTGAGCATCACTTACTCAACATAAGAAGGTTAAGTTATACAAGGCTCGATAATCTCACTTATAGAGCTCGACAAACTCATGATTTTAAGGTAAGAAGAAATTGACCAAAAATTAAGGGATTAAGATTTATTAAAAAAAATCGGAAGCTGTTGAACTTCGAAATGATTCCCAGGCCATTTTATATTTGATGTTGGAAAAAGCAACAACTAACCAAGTAACATGTCACTATAGTAGGGTGCTAGTTATAATAGAATGCCATAAAAGTAAGTATTCTGATCAGCAAGAGCCATGGAGTATAAGGCAGAAAAACACAAGACAACGCGAGCAGCATTTTCTCACTCAATAAATAATTCAACTTCGCAGAAATAAGACTTATCGGCCCTAGTTCTTACAAGAAAATTGGATAAAACAACGAAAGCACAGACAAGAGCAAATCCAGAGATAGAAACAACACCAGCAGAGTTATCCAAAACATCCAGTGGTACCAATCAAATTAACAAAATAGAAAGAAGATATACCGTTCCGACGAACAGCAACTTCTCGAATTCGCCGGGCAAGTCCAGTGATCGGATCAGTGAAAACTTTGGTCTCGAGGTTCCCCTCCACGTAGAGCATCGAACTACAACAACAAGCACCGTCAGTAACAACGTGCAGTAATTCGTTGATCAAAAGAGTGGCACGTGACCGAAACTAACCCGGGAACAATGTGTTTGGTGACAAGAGTTCCCAATCTCTGAGGATAAATGGAGACACGATGCCACTGGATAGCGGAACGATTGGCATAATCCCTAGGGTTCTCGTTCTCGAGCGGCCTCCGGTTGTTGCGAATCCCACCGGTACCGATGGAGAGAAGAGTGACGACGGTGCCACTCTTGAGCGTCTTCTGGAACGGTACCTGCCCCGCCTTCCCAACCAGTATGGCCTACACAACAAACACAACTACAATTGAAATCGAATTGGACAATGCGTGGTGTTAATTGTGAAATTGGATTAGGATTAAGAATAGGGATACTCTGTAGATGCCAATGTCGAGGCCGTTCTCTAGGGGGCGATCCGCGGCAATCCTTTCCTCTCCTTGGGCGGTGTCGGGTGACGGTGAGTCCGGTGGTGAGTCAGCCTCGTCCAAGTCGGAAACGAGATCGGTGGAGAAGTGTAGCGGAAGATGGTGGTGATAGGCGTTAGGGTTTCGAAGCAGAGAGCGATAGAGGGTCCTTGAAAGCGTGACCATGGAACTCGACATTTTCCTCGTAGTGGTTACTTACTGATGCTGGTCGCTTCTAAAACCCTAGTAGCTTCACACCAAAACCTTTGTTAATTTTTATGTAAGAAGTTTTATTTCAACAATAATATTTCTTTTATTTCTATCTTTCGCAACAGTTATTATGTGTAATAATGATGACAGAGGTAAATATAAAAGGAGTAGGTTTATGATTTGTTGAGTCCGATTTTTTTTCATGTATAATTATTTGTTGAACATTAAAAATGCATTATTTTAATATTTAAAAATAATTTTAACATATTTTAAAATTTTAAAATTAATGATTATAAGTGTAATATGCAAGTATAACGGAGAACGACAGAAAAGAATCCGAACTCCTCCGAATTGTTATATGTATATTACTACTTTTAACCATGCTGTAAATAAGAAATATTTATTCAATTTTTGTCTATGATATTACTTTTATTAAAACTTTTCTTCTTAATTTTTTTTTACAAAACTAAATTTCGATGGCATGCTTAAAAACTTGAAGAACAATATATGTGAAAATTATTACACACATTATATTTTAGAAAAAAGAAAAAAGATACACCGATATATGCTAAGCTAACCAATATTAATAACAAGTGAACATTTATATTAGTTCCTAAAATATGAATATGTTGATTAATAGATTATTAATTAAAATCTTTACGTAAATGAATCTTTAAGAAAAATGGATGAACTTTTTAAGCCCGTATTAAAAAAAAAAATCAAGTGAAATAATGTGTATTTTCATATTATACAGACTAATTTAAAATATATTTATCAATAAATATTAATTATATTTAAACTAAAGTAACTATGATAAAGATATTATATTATATTTTTAAAATAGATTAAGTCACCATTGTTAAGATCTTATTTAGAAGGAATCTCTTAAAATTTATCGACAATAAATCATTGATCGTGGATCATGATTATTTTTGTTAGAAATCTTGAGTTGAAGCCTCAAACGTGTACAATATAGTTGCAGTAAATAAGAATTAATTATTGTGAGTATATCATTATTTTTAAATTTAAATTGATTTTTATTGTATTTAAAATTTAAAATTAATAACTATCATTGCTAATTCTGAAAAAAAAAGTATTTATTAATTTAAACATTTTTAAGTGCTCAATCAATTATTAATAATGTGTCAAACAACATTAATAAAGACTACTTTTATTTTTAACTAAGGTAACCGTGAAAAGGAAATTCTTTTATGATTCTAAGAGTATATCATGTCACCAATGTTAAAATCTTACACAGTATGAATCTTTTAAATACATCTTTAATAATTCATTGAGTGTGATCATTATTATTTTTGTTTAATTAGTAATTTTGAGTTCGAATCTTAAACATGTAAGATATAATTACATCAAATACAAATCAATTATTGTCAGTATATTATTATCTTTAATTTTTAATTCATTTTAAATTTTAAATTAATAGGTATGTATTGTCTATTAAAAAAATCATTTATTCTTAATTAGTAATTTTGAGTTCACGACTTGAACATGTAAGATATAACTACATCAAATAAAATTTAATTATTGTCAGTATATTAATATCTTTAATTTTTAATTTGTTTTAAGTAGAGTTGTCAAAATGAGTTGGAACTTGGGAGCCAATCTCGCTCAGCACAGGTTCAGACCGGGTTTGGTTGAAATATTTTTACAAATTTCAATACGGGTTGATTTTTGACTCGGCTCATTTAGAACTCGGCTCATTCGGGTTGACTCACCAACCCGCAAATTTTTACAAGTGTTTTTATTTTTTTATTAAGTTGGGCTTTACATTTGGATCATGATAAATTATTTTTTTATCCAACACATAAATAGTTTGTACTTTTTTTATTTTAGTTTGTATTTGGATTATATTCAAGTTTATTTAGATTTTAATTAGAATTACAATTTAGTTTTGACTGAAAAAAAATAAAAAAATAATTTTTTTTAATTAAGTGAATCCGTGAGCCAACCCGTTTAACCTGTCAACCCGTGGTGGACCAGGCCAGATTCGAATTTTTTTGTCTCGTTAAAAAGTGAGCCGGATTGGATTGACTCACTAAATCATCAATCCGTGGTGGGTCGAACCGGATCAGGCCGGATTACCCGTTTTGACAGCTCTGGTTTTAAGTTTTAAATTAATAGGTATGCATTGTCAATTAAAAAGAAAAAGCCATGTATTCTTAGTTTAAATAATTTTAAGCGGCAGAATCCAATAATAAATATATAATTTTCTTACGCTGATAACATACCACTAATCTAATTCTGTTAATCAAGCTTCGTATGAGAATAAAAAAGAATAATTTACCTTAACTTAAATATAAATATATAAATAACTTTTTTTAATAATTAAAAAGTTAAAATCTATAAAAATTAACTCCTTTAAGAAACAAAACACAATCTACTCATTTTTTCTTTGTGATTTCCTTTTTTTCTCTATGCTCTACTCCTAGAATTCAACTCTTTCTCATTTTTTGAAAATTAAAATAGTAAAAGCAACATTTTTGTAACAAACCCTATAATCTGTTCTTAGCAATCTATACATATAAGACAAACTTAAGTAATGTAGGGTTACTCAATGAAAACGTTGGTAGGTTCTTTTTTAAGATAAGAAAACTAATTTAATTGAAATTTAGATCTTATTGTTGAATTAAATAAATTAAAAAAAAAAGAAGAAACAACGATTCATCTATCCAAAATAATAGTTTTTCATCACACTTTATAATTTCACAATTCAGGTCAAATCATCCTTCTCATAATGATTATTTTCAAATTTCAACAAGTATATAAAGACAATATTCATAGCGTTTTTTTTAATTCAACAATAAGATCTTACAATTTCAATTAAATTAACTTTCTTTACCTTAAAAGGAGAGACTACCAACCTCCTCCTTGGACACCCCACTCTACTTAAACTTGCCCTACGTGTATAGATGGTTAAGAGTCGATTGTAAGATTTGTTATACAAATATTTAAAATCTTGCTTCCACTGCTTCAATATTTAAAAGATGAAGTAGGGTTGGATTATATGAGGAGAAGAGAAAAGAAGAAGATCTTGAAGAAAAAATGGATAGGATACAAAACTTAAAATCTATAAAAATGGGCTCCTTTAAGATACAAAACACTTTTTTACCCATTTTCCTTCAATATTTTATTCTTTTCTTCGCTCTCTACTCCTCCCAGAATCCAACCCTTTCTCATTTATTGAAGATTGAAGTAGTAAAACAAGATTTTTGTAACAAAACGTATAATATGCTCTTAGCAATCTATACATGTAGGGCAACCTTAAGTAGGGATGGCAATTAGGGTCTGGCCCGTGGGCCCGGCTCACAGAAAAACGCGAGGCGGGCCAGGATAATGAGCCCGCAGGCCCGTGCATATAATATTAATAAAATAATTATTTTTATTTAAAAAACATTTAAAAGGTAAAATTGGAAATTAAATATAGACAAAAAAAATCTTTATTTATATATATATAAATATATATTTTTTAGAATATTAAATATGTAAAATATATTACAAATATTTAATTTTTAAAAACATGTTTAAAATTATATAAATATAAAAAAAATGGGGTGGCCGGCCATGGCCCTCCTCCGTCATTACTATGTTTTGTCATTGAGTGTGGGGTGTATAAAGAGAACTTTGGTAAGCTAAAAAAACTAATTTAGTTGAAATTTCAAGATCTTATTATTAAATTAAAAAAAAATCATTTATATATTTATTGTGTGAACCTAAAAAATATATAAATAATTTATTTTTTACTTTTCATTAAAAAGTTAAAATCTATAAAAAATAGACATCTTTTAAGAAACATAATACATTTTTATCCTTTTTTTCTTCATGGTTTCTTTTCTTTCTCTGCTCTTCATAGGATTCAATCCTTTGTTTTTCTTTTAAAGATTAAAGCAGTAAAAGCAAGATTTTTATAACAAACGGTGCACTCTACTCTTAATAATTTGTACATGTAAGACAAATTTAAGTAGTGTAAGGATATCCAATAAAAGCGTTGATAAAATCTACTTTAAAATAATAAAAATTAATTTAATTAAAATTTTAAGGTCTTTAAATTTATATAAAAAAATCAGTTATATATTTATTGGATTCTCACACAAACAATTTGTAATAATTATAAATGATTTTTAAAATAATGATTATAAAAATTAATAAGATGTTTTGGATCTGGGCAACGCAAATCCTTTGTTTTCTCGGTGTCGAGCTGTACTTTTAAAATCTCGTTGTCTTAAAATAAAATAATTATTATTTATTATTATTATTATTATTATTATTAGATTTAATAGTTTAATTTGTTGAAAAATCATAACTTTTAATTTATATGACCAAATAATTTATTAAGGGGTTAAAATGATAATATAAGAATAAAATATTTCAATGGAGGGGTTCATGATACTTCGAATAAAATTTAATACAGTATTTTTGTGCAGATGAAAACGGTCTATAAAATAACTGTAGAAAAATAAAAGTTTAAATGCTTATTTTATTTTTTAGTCCAAAAAAAAATTTACTATTCCAGTCTTTTATATATATATATAGATATATATGTTTTTAATTCCTTTTGTTATTTAACTATATTTTAGATTACTTTAATTCTTTCTATTACGATTAAAATATTGAAAAAAAATATGTATAAGAATTCGAATAGAACATTTTTTAAATAAAAAGCTGAAAGGTAAAGATTTTGGAGCTACTAGACCCAATAAATAATTGCAAAACTATTAACTCTGCATATTTAGATTTAAGAGTAACAAAACAAATGATATCTGGAAGCGAAAAGCAAAAAAAAAAAAAAAAAAACAAACAAATTTTTT
>Ga0214545_1009944_pt1 | contig 14132 bp, 8 predicted proteins | sample CNSS4metaG_FD_160064 | JGI IMG/M metagenome (GOLD analysis project Ga0214545, IMG submission 160064) | Root nodule microbial communities from cowpea collected in UCLA plant growth center, Los Angeles, California, USA - CNSS4 | ecosystem: Host-associated > Plants > Roots > Nodule | place: USA... | reverse complement strand
TCAGGAGAATTTGGACTTTTAAAAAAATAATACATACATTCTTATATACTGTCATCTAACCATCAAGCATTGAAGAAAACAATATTGCTTCAGGAACCATGATAAAACTATGGCGTGATTGAAGAAATTAAATATTGAATAAACTGATTAAGGGAATTCTATTATCTTAGCATAGATTCTATAGAAACAACAACTTGTGTGGACAATCATCAACATCATTATGTTTCTTCTTTACTAAGTATATAGTTGATATTAATTCAGGCTAGCAACATGAACAGTTAGGGTTCCATCAGTTAGCAGTAATTAACTAAAGCTAGTGATATTACTTCAAGCTAGCAACATGATGAACAATTAGGGTTCCATCAGTTAATAGTAATTACCGGTTAGCAACATGATGCTAGCAAACGAAGAGCACATAAACAACACGCGAGGGTGACGAGGTGACTTCACATGGTGACGGCGACTTCGTAGGCGACTCCGCACGGTGATGGCAATTTCGCAGTCCACTTCGCAAGCGACTTCGCAAGCTACTTCGTAGGCGACCGGTGACGGTGATTGTTGGAAAGTGGAAGCGACAAATGTTGGAAACGAAGAACTGTGTTAAGGTATGCTGGAAACGAAGAATAAGGAAAGGGAAGCAACGAACTATGTTTGAAACAAATGTTAAGGAAAGGAAATGAACGAAAGAAATGGAAAATGAAAAACATACTATGCCGGTCAAAAGGTCAACAAGTATAATATCTTTTTTAAAAATTAAAAAAATAATATATATATATATATATATATATATATAAAATTTATACCAATTTTAGCTATAACCGATATAAAAAGTATTTTTCAATATTGCTAAAAATGTCATCGTGTTAATTTTTATACCAGTTGAAAGTATAATTGGCATAAAAGATCTCACATTATTTACAAAATTGTCATCCGTCTCTTGTTTTATACCTGATGGATTTGAACAGGTGTAATAATGTAGGTATAAAAAACTTATTTTGCACTAGTGATTGTTTCCATATTTTGCACTTTTTCCTTTTGTACATTAGTGTTTTTGTTCCAAAATTTTGCTCCATATAAATGTAATAAAAATGTAAAATTGTTTGATGTATTGTTTATGTGTATTAAGAGCAACATAACATGATGTCTATTTTCAAACTATACTAAAATATTAAATAAGATTTTAATAAAATGAATCAGATCATTTTACATAGTTTTAATAAAATTTAAAATAATACTTACAATAATATGAAATTATAATTTCAATGTTATATTGACAATTTTTAATTTTAATATAAAAGTATTAATAAACTAATATTTATCAAAACCTTAAACGTAAAATATAGCGAAATAGAAAAACATTTTGTTTTCCTTTACCTATAGGAAACAAAAGAAAAATCTAACTAACAATGCTCAACAACTCTTGTATGAGTCCTAATTTGTTTCACATTTTCAAATTTTTTTTTGCATATGCTGTGAAATGTATTTAATGATAACTTTTACACTATATTAACTGTTAGTACACCATTTTCTTCATAAAATAATCGTTACTATGCATTTGAAATTTCTGATTTTGGTTACTCAAATTGAAGGTTCATCATCTCTACTAACCAATTATAAACATGGATAATCTGGCTACTCAAATTGAAGGTTCATCAAATCCAATACTTCTTTGGTAAAGGACATAATATTCCTAACTTGAATTCTCATTTTCTTTGCTCAACAAATGTAAGAAATTACATCCTTTAGAACAGTTTTGAAATCTATGCAAAACCTTAACTATATAAAAGTATATGAACATGCCAAAAGAAACTTAGACTACCTAATCACTTAGCTATAGAATTTTCCTAATCACTTAGACTACCTAATACATGCCAAAAGAAACTGAAAGAAGAGCACTTGAGACACCCCAGTTGGAGAAATTGCAATATGGTAACCAGAAGACTTAGCATGTTGAGGAAGAGACTCATCCACCATGACCCTCACAATCATCTTCTGTCCCATTTCACAATGCCCTAAAGCACCACTCATGAATTTGTCCTACATTCATTCGTGAAGGTACCCTAGTGGATTGAAGATCATATCAACTTGGGTGGCCAAGCTTCAACTTGGTGTTGCCACTGTTGGAGAAGAGTATAGGGTGTGTGATAAAGTCTTTTTGTCACCTAAAAGACTCCATCAAAACCAATTTTTCCTTAAAAATGTAGTATAGGGAGAACTTTGGGAATCAATCAGTGGACATGACTAAAGTCAAATGCAATATTGATGCATTGAATTGTGGTGGAGAAATTTATTCAAACACAACACTTAAAAATAGAAAACTCAAAATCATCAAATGCAAGAAATGCTATGAACTATGCATGAATGCATGACTTGCAATGTACAAAATGGTAGGGAATGATGAATTAGCTAATCCTAAATGCTCAAAACATGTTTAATGATCAAAACTATACTAATGCAATCGTTAAATTAATCCAAATTCATCAAACTCGAAATCTGCCCAAAATCAAAAACATGTTCATGAGCCAAGTGCATGATAATCTAAGATTGGGATCTTTTGATAATACAATTGAAAATGTAATGATTTATATTGATTATAAATGATTTCAATTGTATTTAAGAACAAGAATCACTCGATTTGGTACACTACACGCAAATTCTCATTTTCATAAACCCTAATTTTCAAATTTGTATAGAAACGCCACCAACTCGTGCAACGAAAATTCAATTAAATGAGCAGAAAGCTTTGTCATGATGCAATGAATGAAACACCCAAATCAATTTGCACCAAAAATCATTAAAATTGCGCAACCATTGAATTATGCATAAACACGAATTGATGAAATGCAGAAATTCGAATTCGGTGATTCATGGAAGGAAATGCGAAATTGATGATTCAAATCACTTGGGGAAAATTTAAGGATGATGAACGAAGCTCAAGAACAAATCAAAAAGCTTAAATCGTGCGAAATTCGAATGGAACGGTGATTATGAGTGAATGCGAACGAGGAAAAATTACAGAGCATGTGAATTGATGAAATGGAGATGGAATTGGTTCTGTAATGGTTTTAAATGCCTGGGAATCATCCCAGGAGTGTACATGAATTTACGAAACTCAAAATGATTAAGAAATGAGTGAGAAATTCAATAGAATAGTAACTATGGTGTGTGTGAGCATGAAAATGGTGTAGCAATGGAGTTTTGGTGATTTGGTTGCATAAACTCAAAATTAAGCTTGCAAACAGTTAAAAAAACTTAAAAGTGATGTGTGTGAAGTGGTGGAATGAAAAGAAACTCGAAATTGTAGCAAGAGTGCAATGAAATGGAGAAATATGAGTGAAATGAGCTTGGCTACTACCATTGATCTTGAATCCAACCCATTCATCTTGTTTACTCCGAAACAATGATGTATAGAGGTCTTTTGGACACACCAATTTATAGGCCTGGTTCCAGAACTTAGATTTGGTAAGGTAGAATGGAGTTCAAGCTCAAAAAATGGTATCAAGGTAGTGGTTTAGTGAAAAATGATGATGAACATTATGAAACCATTGACCAAATGAACAGTACTGAAATTTTCATTCATTGAAGCTCAAATCCAGATTAAAATACCAAAAATGAGTACAAGGAGTTGCCTCAGCCTTCCTCTCACCAAGACTTGAGCAATTCAAGGTTCCAAAAGAAAAAATGGAGTGAAAATGGGTGATTTTTGAGGGAATTTCGGGTCTGCTGCATGAGATGGTGTGTTGCTGTCGAAAGCTCCTCTCCATAGTCTAGAGAATGTGCAGAAACGTGTTGGAAGGCTGTTGGGTGCCACCTCACCAAATCTACCCTAAAAGCTACTCTACACTAAGCCACTTCTCACCCATTGAGCCAAAACTTCAATATGCAATCCCCTCTCAGATTTTTTGCAATATCAAGGCCCAAACCAGTCAACTTTAGTGTCATAAAGTACTCCAAATGATTGGCTCTTGATTTGGGGTCCAAATGGCAAAAGTCAACTCTAAGGTCAAACATGCCACTTTTGCACACTTCATGCTTTTCCAAAGTGCAGCCCACTATCAATTTTTTTGCAATCACAAGGCCCAAACCAGTCAAATTTAGTGTCTTAAAGTGCTTCAAATGGTTGTCTCTTGATTTTGGATCGAAATGACAAAAGTCAACTCTAAGGTCAAACATGTCACTTTTCCACACTTCATGCTTTGCCACAAACTTGAACTTGCTACTATGTGAATTTCTACACCTTCAAATATTCAATTAAACCTTTCCTAAAGATAGAGGACCTGCAAATTGATCAAAAGCTCAAGTGGAAGGATTAGCTCTACCTAGACACTATTTGAACAACTAAGTTAAATTGACCAAAAACATGAAAACTAAGAATTTTGCTCAATTGGCCCTAAACCTCAAAATTTGGTGTTTGACCACTTCCAACAAGTGTAATTAGGCATTTATAATGATTCCCCAAGGTCAAATCATTCAATTTGGAAGAATTTTAAAAAGTCAACTCTAAAGTCAACTATGTCATGGTTTAAAAGCTAAATAAGCAAAATTTGACTTTTAACCCTAGGTTTGACTAACGGAAGACCCTAGGACTCAAAATATGATGCAACCACACTCAAATGATATTTAAAAACACTCTACAAACACTAGTTCTATGAAAATGCGAAAGTTGCCCCGAGTGAGAAATCTAATCTAATATGCTCAAATTAGTTATTCTAGAATGGAGAAATGAACACTTTGACTAATGAAAACTAACAAAATTCAAGATGCATCAGTGTGTGGCATTTTAGTTTGTGTAATCACCCTCATCCACCTTCATCACTGAGTCCTTCTTGTGCTTAAACCCTGCACTTGAAACAGAAAACTACTAAAAGACACATACACCAATTACCTCTTCAAGAGTTTCTAAAACATTGTGGTTTCCAAAATACTAAAGGTAGCTATAAAAGTGTAACAAATTTTATTTAGCATGAATTTCTAATTTCTACAACTTTCTGGAGTCTTGAAATTTGTTTCAAGCAGATTTTGAAAACCGGTTCATAATGACGATTATAGTCACAAAATTAAGGATTTTGTAGTCTGTGACGTTTTACAATGTGGTGGAGATAGTTGTTTGTGATTCTCTACAATATTAAAGATCACAATGAGACTGGAAGTTAAACTCTTTTGTACTAATTATGAAAGGGGAATTAAAGTGCTTATAGAGGGTGTCACCAGCGTGGAACTTGTTGTGGGAAGCCCATTCATTGTAGAAGTTGGTCATTTTGGGGAGGGACAACCCACCCATTTGAGCCACCAACTTGGAATTCATTGGAAGCCACAAAGAAACATGTAACAGTGAAAAAAATGGCAAAGAGAAGCACTGATAGGGAAGTGGAAGAAGAAGAAGCCAATGAAAAGATGAAGCAAGAGCAGAGTGAATGTAGAAGTGTGTATATATATATATATATATATATATATATATATATATATATATATATATATATATATATATATATATATATATATATATATATATATGTAGATAGAGAGAGTGACGAAGTTGGTTTTGAGTGAGTTGGACGAGAAATGGGAGTGGTGGGTGATTATAGTTATTTTCAATCATATCTTGGAGCCTTTGAATTTTTCCGATTAATCTGACTTGTAAATTTGATTCCAATTCTCAATTAAATTAACACGGTAGAAATTTCAGATAGGGAATTTGGTGGGAGAAGCAGAAACATACGCAAGAAGAAAAAAAGGAAGAAAAATGCTATAATCACGGATCATGGTAGTTTATTGGCTCATTCAGCATTGTTTTAAGGTGCTCCTTGTTGGTTTCCTAAGTATATAATATAAAGTACGTGGACAATGTTCACTTCACATATTACCTTTCTAAATAGACTAATTGATCTCATGAGTGAAAAGAAAATTGCACTTTGCTTGAATAATGCAATATACACACATATTTTCGCTACATTTTTCTGTCATATCTATGAATGAGTAGGGGTATGTAGGTGTAGAACAAACAAACACAAAAGGGTCAACAACTATCAGTGACACTAAAACAAAAGAAAAAAGAAATGATTTACATCTGCTTTGTAGGCTAAAACTATGTAATAATATCACATGATGTTGCTATAATGAAGTTTCCAAATCTCTTGTATGTTCAGACTCCTCCTGACCAGAATCATTTGATTTAGATGTTTGGCAATTGAAGGATCTCAAACTTAGTATCCGAGGAAAAGCACTTTTTGATCTGATTATTTTGGAAGCACCATGCTTCTCAGCAAGCTCATCAGATAGTGTGTTTAAGATAACATCAAAACGCCTCTTGTAGGTAGGAAACCTTGTGATGAATTTGGTGATCCCTTGAAGTCTTTGTGAAAGATACATGAAGAAAAAATGAGTGGATAAAGCCTTAGTGGAAAATTAGTGCAGAAGTTATTACAAAAAAACTAAATTGATTTTGGTTTGATATGTACCTTCTTGCCAATGCATGAAGTTCAGCACGTTTACGTTCAGCAAATTCAGTACCTTCCTGCCTTATAAATGATTTTTCTACCCTGGTGGGATCACCATTGAAGAGGACTAGTTTTCCAAAGTAGTCCTCTTCTGACACATTAAGATTTTCAGCTTTGATTTGTTCTTTAATGACCAAAAGGGGATTAAGGAACCATTCAAAAAACTGTTCTTTCGGTTTGTTTGATGTAGTTAGTTCAGTATCCTCACCTGCATGGACAAAGTGTAAGCCTAATTATTTCTTGATAAAGCTTTCTTTATACAAACAGTAGATGAAAACTAAACACACACAAATGATTACTAGTAGTGCAACAATGATCCCTTACTTATCAATATACCAGAAGAGTTGTGTTTCACGGAACGAAAAAGTGCTTGGAGAAGGCAATAAGCTGGCAAGCCAATTCTAATGACTCTACCCCTTTTGCCAAACTTTGCTTCTTGTATGTCTTCATGTGTTATTAGCCCTTCAGAAATCAGTGATTCTCCAAGCTGATGGCATTCCTTGAACAAGCCATCCAACAGCTACACAACTCATGCAGAATGTTTATTTAGTACAAATGCATAACATGAGCACAAAAAATCATATTTGATACCTCGGTAGCAAAGAATACCTCAAATGGTTTGAACTCGGGTATATTTTTCAGTGATATTGCACGAGAGAGTGTCTTTGTTAAGGAGTTTGTTTTTGTGAGGGAATTTGAATGGGGAAGTGTCCTTGGTGATGGTTTCAATTCAGCCTTTTTTCGATATTGTGGCCTATCAAACACAATCAAATGCATTAACTACAAGTCACATCATCAACACGTATTAGAAAGCATAGCAGAATGAGACCTTGGGAAGAAGGATCCATCTTTCATGTCAAGAATATCATTGCTGTATTCATCATAAAGGGACACAGCTGCAACAATGTACCTTAGGCCAAACCAAAAAGAAGACTCCTGCAAACATTAGAAACAAACAAACACTTCTTGGATTAATTTAACATAAGCTTTAATATCATTTTAGACTTTAGACCTTAGACTCTAGACTTAAATCTAACTCAGTCTTACAAAATTAACATTACTGGGTGTGTGGATTAATTCAAGTTTAGTTAGTGATCTCAAGTTCAAATTTTAATATATGCAGATTGATTAAGGCTAACATAAGCATGCATAACATAACATGGTACAGTAAATTAGTAACAATAGTCTCAATAGATAGATACTTAAAACTTGTATGAAGATTGACCTGATAAGTGATAAGACCTGCATAGGCACCAAGAAAGAAACTAGCCAACACAGATGCCAGAACCGCCCCAGCAACAGCCAATGGCCACAGAATGATGGCAAGGCCTGCAAAGGGCACACATATTGTCTCCAAGAAAGGACCTTCACGACCTATAAGATCATGTAAAAGACGGTTCCACCCTTTAAAAAGCATGTAAGGGGCTTTACATGTAGCAATTGTAGATATAATTGGTGTGTCAACTATGACCCCAAGAACCATAGCCACAATAGCTCCAGGAAGATATTGCAGCCTGCATCAAAACGTTTGCTTATCAATCTAGAAGACCTTTGATGGCCACAATTTTGTTTTGCTTTGAGTTCTCAAAAATATGCCAATGAAGCTCACTAGTTGATGTTGGCGAATAAACCTTTATGTGAATAAACTTATTCAGTTCCTGTATTGTTGTTCCAGTCATGCCATCAACAACATAATTCATAGACTCATATATTTCTCTGACTTTTGTAGTAAAAACAAACAAAAACGGCTACAAATGACTAACACATTAACTACCATAAGACTCCAACTACTAATATATTAACTACCCATAAGACTTGACTAATTCATTAAGTACCTATAAGACTCCAGTGGCTAATTCATTTAAGTTTATTCCAAACTTTACCGTTGAATCATTGGCTTAATCTAGCATGGACTAAACATACAATGAAAAACATGAAAAATGCACAAAAAGGAATGAAAGATAAACAGCTTAGTATCACCTTCATAGCAAAATTAGTAAGGAGAAGGAAACTTAGGCGGTACCAGTTAACAAGGAGTCATTCTAGTCACCGAAGTTTCCATACATCAGATTTTACTTGTTAATTGGAACTATTTACCCCAGGTGAAGATTTATAATTCAAAGATTCTACCTGTTGATAATATCTTTTGTTAATATTTTGACATGCAAATGCATGGGTAAAAGCATCATTTACAACATACTATAGCTATGCACAGCACAATAAAACCCCTGCTTCATAAAACCAAAGATTTAAATGCATTTACAACAAATTCCAAGGTCTGGTTTCATTAAAGACATAATGGTACAGCAAAAACCAAACTCAGAATGTAATGACAAAACCTGATGTCGTAATATTTTCCATCTGGATCCTTTGGTTGCAAGAGGTCATCCATAACCGATAAATAAGTATCGTAGCATTCATTTTTCACATCCTTGACAATATCAAAGGTCTTTGTAATAGTAGTCCATGTTCCATCCTGAAGATGCAATATGAAATTCTGTATTGAGTGACAACAGAAGGACAAAATTAACGAGGATTTTAATAACATCAAAAATGAAACATACAATGAAACAATGGAAAAGTTTGTACTCTTTTCCTCCCTCTACAGCTTCAAAAGTAGCAAATATTGGTGCAAAAAATCCATAGGCTGCTCCACCTATTACACTTCCAACAATGCCAACCAATGGCCATAACATCAACACCAAGGGTAGTAGACATGTGCATGCAACAAACTTCAGTGCAGGTCCTAATTTTTCTGATCTGTGAGTTAAAAAAATCAGTACAAGAAACGATAACAAATCTAAAACAATCAGAAAATCAAATTTGAGAGACTGAAGCCAAGATAAGTACCTAACTACACAGTAATATGTCCAAATACAATGTATAGGCCAAAGACCACATATGATAGCTGAGTTGCCAATTGTCATTATTAAGCATATCAGTGGGAACAAAATGACACCTGAAGTCATAGCAGAGATTGAGAGTGAGTGAGCTTGATAAATCATAATCCTCAAGCAGAAACTCAGAAACTTAGAAACTTCACTTATAACTCTTCTACCATGGTAAGAACAACAGATAGATTGTGTAAGAAAAGGGAGAGAGAGAGAACAAAACAGCTATTGTATATTCTTTAGAGGGAAAAATAAACTGCTAATTCCTTGTCATGGTTGAAACTTTGGAATACCACATACTTATTTGTCATGTCATTTAAATAGTTTCCTTTTCTTTTTTTCTTTAACTTCCAGTAACATAAAATTTGTTGTGCTTAATGAACAAAACTACAAGATTGATCATCAAATGGGATTTAATTGTTTTCCCATGTTAATAACACACAATCATGGAAACATCATTCAGTGTGAATTTGTCACCAGCTACATAAAATGAGTAAATCTCCGACAAATATGTATTAAAATGGAAGACATGCTATATTACGTACCAATCTTCAAATGTTCACTTCACCCTTGTCAAGGGAAAAAAGTATCACATTAAAATGAATAACTATCTAAAATAACTTGTAACAAAAGAAAGTTTGCAGAGGTAGGAGATTCCATCTCTTTTTTTAAGTTCAACTTGTATTTCTCAATCAAAGCATATAAAAAAAGAACAGCTGAACTAACACAGAAAAATGGAAAAATAATCATGGACATCCTCACCTTTGATGTTGCCAAGAAGCCAAAGACCGATGAAGAAAGGTAGAAAGCAAACAAAGTTCCATATTGAAGCCCAAAATCCTGTGGGAGGTTCCATTGCTCAGCCCCTCAAGTAGAAAAGATTCAAACTTTAACAACTTCAAAGATGATAATGATTGAAAACTACACACCCAGATGAAAAAAACCAGTTTTCTGTCATCACAACTGGCTATCTCAACACCAAAACCCAAATTACTCTTCATTCTGTGAGTTGCCATAGCTGCAGAAAACCAGCAGGTGGGTCAATCTCAAGCCCCATTTTCTCCTCTATTTTAGGACTTCGTGCTGTAGCCTTAAAATATTTGAAAAGGGTACAGTGGGATTGTGCTCATATTTTATTTTGAGAATGGTGAGAATCATGAGAGTTATGCCTGAAATGAGAGGAACAGTTACAAATATAGTTAGTTTTTCTTATGAACGAGCATCCATCATCACATGATGCTTTGCCAAATTCTCATTCATTTTTTTTTTCTAATCACACTCCTTTATTCTGAGCATCTCATATTCCTTTGTGCTCAACTTTGGCCTAAAGCAAAGCAAAGAGTATGTGTTTTGGTGACTTGTGATGAGCGATTTGTTTTGATTTGCGAAAGGAAAAGTAAGAGACCACTTTGAATGTTATACAACAAAAACACAGTTCCATGGGACCTGAAGCTGATATATATATATATGACATGCACGCAATCGTTAGTTTTTACATTAATTATTACAACACTTCCTATGAACCAAATCTATACGCAGGAATTGGTACAGTGAAAATTAGAGAGCAACACAACAATTTATGGTTATGCTTCATCATTAAAGAAATACTTAAAAGATATTTTGCATTAATTTATTATAATTTTATTCAATTTAATATGATCATTTTCTGCAAAGATATACGTTAGAGTCGTCGATTTGGTTGGCACAACGGGTTTGACCTGGTCCATATGTGGTTCATGGGTTAGGGTAAAAAAAGCTCACAAAATTAAAAAGGTCCCAAATAAAAAAAATCAAGAAAAATTCTGTGAATCATAGTTAATCTATAAATTTCCTTTTTAAATATATATATATATATATATATAAGATTAAAATAATAGCTAATCTAATAATATTAAATTTTATTTCTATTTGATCTGAAGTATTAAATTACAAAATGAATCAAACCACTTTCTAAAAAATAAAATCTCGATCAATAAAAATATTTTGATCATTTTAATCGACTTTGGGTTATATTTTATAGGTTATGTTTTCGTTGTAAATATTAAATATAATTTCTCCTAAAATAAACATGGAATGGTTGAGGCATATTCAAATTTGTGATTTTCTTTGAAGAGAAAAGAACAATTTTTTCACTTCACAAGTTCATATGTATGTAAGATAAAATCATGAATTCTATCGAGAAAGACGTGTCAATCTTGTATTTCGAAAATGTGTGGACAAATTATATTTGGTGAGAATCGTGTTTATTTATAGAATAATGATATTTTAATTATTTTTTATCTACTTTTAATTTATTATTTTAATTATCATTAAATCATTATATCACATTACTAAATAAAATAAAATAGATGATTTAATGGTGATTAAAATAATAGGTTAAAAATGAATTAAAAAAGATGGATTAAAATATCATTATCTTATTCCTATTGTTTCTTAGGGAAAATTCATGTATTCGTTTCTTCTCAATAGAATTTATTTTATTCAAAATTATTTTACTACTTTTATTTTGTATCAATAATTATAAAAACAATTTGTTTTTTAATTAAAATGAGTTTAATAATTATACGTGTCAGAGTAAAGATTGTCAATTAATTTTATCATTTACCAAATATTTCCCCTCCAAATATTAAACATGTTTGTATTTATAACTCAAAATTAAAATTTCTAATCAAACTAACAAAAATTCACGATCTCCAACATTAACGGTGTGGTAGTTTGTAATTGGAAGATTCTATAAAATTATTCACTTTCGGCATGTGAACAACCTATTTGTTTATAAAAGTATGACAATAGCAGTTTATTATTTTACTATATCTTAAATAAACTTTTAATAATAACGTAAGTTTTTATAATTTTTGTTCAGACTCCAACACTTTCACTCCTTAATACTAAATTAACGAGCTTGTTTTGATATACTTAAAAGTATAACTTTTAGAGAACAGATGATAATTACATGTATCTGTCTTTTTTAATTTATTAAGATATTTTATAAGTAAAAAATGTGAAAGAGGAACAAAATTCCAAAAGGAAAATATACGTTATTTTTCTTAATCTGTTAAAGTGCCTTTTAAAAATAAAATTATAACATAAAAAAGAGGTTTCAAAATGAAAACTAAAATTAGTAGAGAAAACAAATATTATTACTTCTTAATCTTTATTTAAGGAATATATTTTGATATATACCTTAGAATTTCATTTTCAGAATCATAACCAAGATGCTTTTTCAAAGTAAATTATAACAAAAATACTAACTTTCAAAATGGATTATATATATATATATATTTCAAAATGTTTCTGTATTAATTTATTAAAGTGTTTTTCAAAGAAAACAACTTCCAACAAAGTGTATTAAATAGTATACCCTTATACTATTTCTCTTGGGCAATTTTCTAATATGAATTGTACCAAAGTATGGCTTTATTCAAACTCTCTTTATGCTTTAATTTAAAACTTAGGGCAAATCCAGATGGCATCGTTGGCGTAGAAATTAAAGTTAAGTTATTTCATTTTATTTGCTTTAACTATGAGAGGTGGATTGTGATATATGTATTATATATTATCCAAATATATGTGTTAAGGAATCACTATTCCTATTAGACAAGTAAAGGGTTCCTTTTAATGCTAAAAGTAAAAGAAAAACAATAAATAAAAGTAAGGGATCACCTTGTAGATTGTTAAAGCATTATTGGGCATGTTGATTGTAAGATGAGACACTTGTTATGGTTTACATTATTTATTTATTTTTTCAAAAAAATAAAAGGAAAGAAAGAAATTGCCCTTAATTAGTTTGGCCTATCACTACTATAATGTTTTGTAGAGCTTTGAAAACTTTATCAAAAAGATTTTTTAAGTATTATTTTACAAAATTAGTTACGATAATTTATCAAGTAAATATCTGAAAAAAAATGTTAAAGCATAAATTTTATATAAACTACAAAGTTGAATAACTTATTCTACCTTATTTATCTTTATTCTTAATGGAAAAATGTTTCATACTAATTAGTTTTTATGTATAAATATGATACATACTATATCAAGTTTATCATTGAAAAAATAAATAAAAAATTATTGATAATTAAGATATCACTTTTTTTATTTAAATTTAAAAATGTAGTGGTCGGAATATCAGAATTTAATTGTAATTTAGTCTATTTACTTTCAAATTGTAAAATGAATTTTGCATCTGCTTATATATTTATAAATCTACTTATTATTGTTTAAGATAGATTTGTAGGAGTATCTAAGTGTAAGATGCATGATTGCAAAATGTGATTGATGCATGGTTGAAGAATTAATGAAGATATCCATTCCGAGGAACATGAATGGGCAGGTGTTATCCCTCAAACCTCATTATCAAATATTCAACACACTCACGTCTCTAGTGCTAACCAACAATACAACCACCCATAAAAAACATCTCAAAAAGTATATACCAAAAGTTAGTACATGAATATATATTTTTATTAAAATGAGAACTGAAATGAAAACGCAAACAAATAAATATTTGTTATATATATATATATATATATATATATATAAAGTTTTAAAGTCTTTTTATAATAAATTATTGATTTGAATTAAATTATCAAAACTTCAGTATTCATAATACAAATTATTTTACTTACCAATTTAGAGACAAAATAATAATATTTTGATACTTACCAATAATTTTTAATTTATAAATTTGTATTTAATTTGATCATTATAATACCTAATTATTTTTTATTATTAAAATTAGTTATCA
>Ga0214545_1009943_pt1 | contig 14132 bp, 5 predicted proteins | sample CNSS4metaG_FD_160064 | JGI IMG/M metagenome (GOLD analysis project Ga0214545, IMG submission 160064) | Root nodule microbial communities from cowpea collected in UCLA plant growth center, Los Angeles, California, USA - CNSS4 | ecosystem: Host-associated > Plants > Roots > Nodule | place: USA... | reverse complement strand
ACATCTTTGTTTGGAGTAATTGATTAAGTGGCTCAACCTTCTTCTTCTTCTTCCGTTGCTCATGCGCCTCAAGGGACCCGGCAAGCTCTTCAACCGTGAGCATTGACAAGTCCTTGGACTCTTCAATCACGCACACCACGTTCTCAAAGTCATCCGTTAGAGACCTCAAGATCTTCTCCACAACTCGACTAGCAGGCAACGTCTCTCCATTTCTACTAAGTTGATTCGCCACAGTTTCAACCCGAGTAATGTACTCGGCTACTCCTTCTGTCTCTTTCATCTTCATGCTCTCCAATTCGCCTCTAAGTGTTTGAAGTCGCACCTGCTTCACTCGGTCATCTCCCTTATACGCCTTCTCTAATATGTCCCACGCTTCTTTTGAAGATTTTGCACTTGCAATCTGCTCAAAGCCAGACTCGTCCACAGCTTGGTACAGGATGTACAAAGCTGCCTTGTCCTTCACACGTGCGTCTTTCAGCACTTTCAACTGGGCATTTGACCAACCTGTAGTGTTGGCTGGTTCATCGAAACCATCTTCAACCACCTCCCAATTTTCTTGGGATCCAAGAAGGGCCTTCATTTTGAGACTCCAATTGTCATAATTGACAGCCTTTGTCAACTTGGGTAGGGAGACACTATTTGTAAGACTGGCCATCTCACTCTCTTTTTTCTCAAACACTTAGGTCTCTAGCTCTCTTTTCTCAAACACTCAAACTCTCTAGCTCTCTCTTTTTTCCACTCAAACACTCAAGCTAACTGGCTCTTGATACCACTTTGTTAGCACTTTGTTAGACAACAACTCAAATGATCTTGTGAAAAAACTTTATCCACCTCTTGTTGTTATTATTTATTCATACAATACATAATATATTTATAGACCCACATTTCCTTACTATTGTACTTCCAACGGCTATAAACGGCTAACTCATTAACTACCTAGACTCCAACGGCTAGTCCATTAATCACTTACAACGGTTAGTTACCTATAGTGGTTAATACATTTAAGTTTATTAAAAAACCCAACATGACCAATGTTTGTATAACACAAATTCAAATTTCACAATTTACAAGAACAAATTATTAGCAGTTGATTAAGAATCATATTAAGATCAAACGACCCATGCTGGTTCAGGTCCACCTAATAATATCTCCAAGAGAACCGATCAAGAAACAAACACAGAAAGCCAAGTTGGACGCCTAGATGTTTTCCTTATCACAAAACCAAAAATTGAGTTAAAGAGAACGTTACGTTTTGGCAGCATTTTAGGATTCATAAATCATGTGAACCCTTTGGCATTGGTCTTCGCAACAAAAATCAGATTGATTTCAGTCCTATCCAGTCGAAGAAAACGAAACAACACCCGTATGAAGTTTAATATCAGTATTGGATTACATGATAATAAAATCGACCCACGAAAGAAAAAAGGGATTTTGGTCATTCGAAATTGAGAAATGTGCACATGATTGATTATGAAGAAGAATGAACCTGAACCTACACACCCACCATATCAACTCAGGATCTTTTGAAGAAGCAAAAGAGAATATTTATCACTCACCTTTGCGTCGGAGAGTTAACACCGTCGCCCATAGCAACCTCTCTCCGCAATTTTTTCCACGATCCAAATCCGGTCATAAACCAGGCCTTTTTCACCGCGTTTAACGTATTGCTTTTGATTAACTGATATTTAAACCGTGCTATTATAGAACCCGAAGAAGTGCGCCCGACCTATCAGACACCGGAAAAGGAAAACAATAGTTGAGCAACCGATCCGACCCGTATTAAATGAGTAAAACCAATTTAGTTCGAACGGGTTATATATAGGTTCAATTGATAATTTTAATCTGATTATATATGCTTTGTTTCTATTTCCGTACACATTCCAATACCTATCCTATATTTATTTTTGTTTTTGTTTAAATTATTAAAATATGCATAGTTTTAGATAATATAGGAAATATTCTTTATATGAAAAACGAAGTTCTATAATATATTATAATATAACTCCTACTTACATTGTTTGTTAGAAAAAAATATGTTTTATATGACTTCACAAAATTTAGAAATAAAATTATTTATAATTTAATTCAGAAATAAAACTTATTTTTTTATAAATAATTTAATATATTTAACTATATATTATATTTCTTATACACTAAATATTGTCATTTTTTCTTTTAGTACAATTATAAAAAATTGACTGCTATTAGCGTATAATTATGATTGAATTTTACGTTGGTTACCTTTTAGTTAAATGTTTGGCTAAATATTTTCACTCGAAAAAGATAAATGACATGCAATAATATCTTCATGTTATTTCATTTTGATCCCTTAAGTTAAGTTGAAGAAGTTTTTAATAAATATTCTATTGAAGTAAATTACGTGACACTCTAATAGTTTCTTCAACTTTAAATTTATTTTTTACTTAAGAAATGTTTTTTTTTAGATTCTTGTTTTTCTTTAGTACAACAAACACCAATGAAGGATAGTGAGTCTATACATCACATTTTTAAATAAATGGTTGGAGTTTCTTCCATTGAAACAAAATTGAGCGTGGGTTAGTTAGTAATGACGTGGGATAAAAGGGACCATATAAACCACATTTTTTTAAGGTATAAAACAAATAATGTTAGTTGATTTAATTGGTATGCTCTTAGACGTACTTGTACAACTAACTAGGCGACTTTTTTTTTTGTATTATTTTAAGTAAAACAATTTTTTAAATATAAAATATTATATTCTATTGATTTTGTAAGAGACCCCTTTCTTATAAATAAAAAATTATGGCATTTAAGAGTTTTTAGGATAAAATCTAAGTCTTGATATAAGCATCATGTCTATGACATTTATGCTTTTCTATATCTGACAATTTGAACATATATAAAACATGTATCGAATAAAGTCTAACTTAGCATAAAAGACACTTCGGTGAAAAAGATTAGATAAAGACTTTGAAGAGTACATAAAAGTGTTAAATACATAATTATATGAATTTAAGGAAGACTTGGAAGATTTTTTTTTTTGCATAGTTTCGGTAAAGATGTCAAAATAGATTTTTATTTGTGAGTTAGTCCGGCTCATCATAGATTTGAGTTGGGTGGGTTGAGAAAAAAATAATTTTTTGAAAGTGGATTGAATTGAACCCGACTCACTTAATCCATGAATTAAATAGGTTCAAGTCGGGGGTTAAAGGTGCGTTAACCTAGTTAACCCACTAATAATTTTTTACATTTTAAAATTTGTTGTTATAATTATTTACTAGTTCCAATTATATAAGTTTACAATTTCATATTTTTAAATGTTGCTAAATAAGATTTGAAGAGTTTGAATTTTTAATTAATTTGTTTGTCAAGTTATATATGTTGATAAGTGAGCAACCCACTAACACTTAGTAGATCGGGTCAGGTTGCAAAATTTATGACTCACTGTTAGTGAAAAACCAACACGGCAAGTCGGTCATACATAGCAAGTAATAAGTATTTTATCGTTCTCTCCCAAGGGGCTTGTGCAACGCATGACAACTCTCGCAATTCACGACTCAATTAGACACAAAGTTCACACAAACACAATGAAAACTCTTTTTGTATTTTATGAAACAGTTGGTGTGCAACAAGAAATTAACATAATGTATTTACAATTTGTCAAGATTAGACTTCAACCATTTAATTCTCATGCATTCTAAATTATCCCAATTCCATATTCATATTAAAATCAATTCACAAGAATACTCAAATCCTATTCCTAGAGCCTTTGAGCCTATGATCACTCATCAAGTTTCAATTCCTTGAATCATCAACAAGTGAAATCATGCATTAGTTTCAAGATCTAAGATTACTAATGAACCAAGTTCTATTCCTAAATACAAACATCCATTAGGTATTTAATTCAAATATAGATTCTAAAGATGTTTCCCAACACCTCAAGAATCACAAATCAAGCATGGGAACAATCCACATCAAGCATTAGGCATGGAAATCAAATATTAACATGAATTGGAAAAGCATATAAATTAACAACACAATTTTACACAAGAATTCAATGTTATACATCTAATCTCAACAAATAGAAATTGCTCTCCATGGTGGAGAACCTAGGGTTTTACAAAATTGAAGAATAGGGAAGAAATTAGAATCGTAAAGTAGAAACAATCCTTCTCCCAAGGTTTTTGAATACTGCTTCATGGTTCAATTGTGCCTCCCATTCGTATCTCTGCCTTCAATTTCGTAGCCCATCGTCCTCTCCAACTCAAAAGGGGTAAAACCTCAATGGATGAAGAAGGAGAACCAAGAAGGAGAACCAAGAAGGAGAAGGGAGAGTTTCCCAACACCCCTAATAGCCTCCAAGAGCCTCTCCTAAGCACCCAAGGTGTTTCTCTTCGTGCAAAATGAGGAATCTCCTAATACTCTCGTAGAAACATTATTAAATAACCATATTCGCGTATTGGGGTCGATATTCTCGCCCAGCGGCTTCATTCTCGCCCAGCGAGGCCTAAAATCGACGTTCTCGGACATGTAACTCGCTGGGCGAGCCATATTTTCGCTTAGCGATTCGAATACTGCAGTTCTGGTATGTCATTTTCGCCCAGCAAGCCACCAGCTCGCCCAGCGAGTGACCCTGGCGCCCAATGGTCTTTTTTTTGGCCTTCCAAGGTTGGTCCAAGGTAGTATATACATATAGATGAGTCCTTTCTCGATGTTTGCAGTGTTGGACTTGATCTCGGTGCCCCTCAACATGAATATTTGTGTAAAAGTCAATTTTTCATGTCCAATCATGCTTCTTTGAGTTTCAACTTGTTTTCTTACACCAGAATTGTTTTCTATTGTTTTATTTCACACACACATAATAGAGATTAGAAGTAAAAAAACATAAAACAACTAAAATAAAACAATGCAAAAATAACATAAACTAGAGGATTAAACAAGATAAAAATTATGTAAGAGTTGATTTTATTCACAAAACTTAACATCAATAAAAGTAGAAAACAACGTTATCACTCACAAAAAATGAGTCGGATTGAATTAACTTTTTTTTAGTTCAATCTGTATAAACTCATGTGAACCGAGTTAACTTATTTTTACACCTCTAATCTTTGGATAAAATGTGATTTTAAATTTTGTGATAGAAAAGATTTAAAAAATGTACACAAGTTAACTCACAAGATAAGAATAAAAACTATTAAAAATTGGAAAGAATCTGCACCATTTAACGAGAATCTAAAACCTGAAGTGCACTGTATAATTTTCCGTCCATCAATTTGAATAACAGAATAATTATATAAGAGAAAATGCTTTTCTGTAGGGTACAAATCAACTTTATTCATCTGTGATTTTACAAAAAATTTTCTTAAGTAAATATTTAATTATGTATAAAAATATTTAAAATTTATTGTATTAGGAAGATTATAATTATAAAATAAATACTCAATATAATAAGTAGTAACATATTTCATTTTTACTATAATAAAAAATATTCGTTTTAATAAACATGTATAATAATTATTAAAAATTAAAACTAAATATATATTCAATTATCTTAGTTATTAATTAACATTAAAACTGTGATATAAATTAACTATTTTTCATAGTAATATATATATATATATATATATATATATATATATATATATATATTTCTATCACAAACTTTTTACTTTTTATTTTTTAAATGAACGTGATCTATCATTAAAGTTTGTCATATGTGAAAACGTATTAACCAATTCTCCAACAACTTGATTAATATTTGTTGTCTTTTGAATTTATCATATGGACTTATTAACTCACGTGGTTGCTTTAAATAACACAACAAGAATGTTTTAGATATTAGCGATGACGCGTAACTACAACTTTCAACAAAAGTAAAATGAAATTTTCTATTCAAATGAAAATAATAATTAAAATGTATAAGTAATTTCTGTATGTAAGAAAGGTTAAATAATAATTCACTTTTTTTTAATCCATTTGCAAGATCTCAACTCGATGCCGAGCTATTCGACCTACTTACCTACTCCATTCACCTAAAAAATAGTCAATTTATGAGTACTTACATGCAAACGGAATCATAAAATAAAATGATAATGCTGATAATAAATAAAATAAAATAAAATGAAGGTGAACAATATACATTTGTCTGATATGGCCAATAATGGCACCACATTTAGTGCTCTTGTTAACGTATCCACTAAAGTTTCGAATATTAAAAAAAAAGTGGTGATGATATTTATATAGTTATTAAAAATATGACAATTTAAAATAATATTATTTTATTTATAACTTGAAATGTTAATATACATTATTATATTTTAAAATGGATTGTAAAATGAGTGTGGTTTTTTTGAAGGAACTTCTTCAAAAATATATACTTTTAAACAGAAGTAAAAAAATAAATAAAGACTTATCCAACTATATGAATAAGTTATTTTGGAGAAAATATTTCTTAATAATCCAAAATTACATTTTAAACTTATTTATAAACTAGATTTAACTTATCAAAAATAGTTATTTAATTCCCTTGAATTTGTAAATGAAAATGGTGTAAAATACAATGAACTTGCCCCTTGGTTGGAGTTCATATTCGCTCACACAGCTAACAACCTTTGATTTGGCCTTCTGCCTTTCACGTTAGTTATGATAATATTTGTTTTCTAAGTTTGATACCAGCATATACACCATTGTATCTAAACATAAATAAACTATTTAAATTCAACTTGTTAACTATAATAAATTGTGCTTTCTTTACTTAAATTCTACTTGTTAAACATAGTCAATTGGGTTTGTTGAATTCGGCATGTTAAAATATACTTAATTGTGGGAGATTCTGCGTTCAATGGCAGAATATGTATGACTCTCTAAACATAAATTAATTAAACTCCACTTGTTTAACACTTTAAATTGTGCTTGTTTTCTTAAGTATTTAGATTCTACTTGTTAAATGGTCAATTATGTATCTGAATCAAATAATTGTTAGTTGTTATGATCGTGGAGGTTACCAACTTTATTTTTCTTTACTATTTTCATATTGGTTTGAGTTGGTGAAGGTTTGAAGGGTTGACTTTTAATTTTTTGTTTTTAAATCTGTTCTGGGTAATGTGTTTCACCTGGTTTTACGTTTACATTGTATTAAAATAATGCAATTTGCAATTCTCAAACATTCTACGAGAGCATACGATTTCTAAGAATGACTAAGATATTTATTTTTAAGAAATCAAAGTAATGATTTGTCGAAAATGCAAATCTTTTGTGATAACTAAAATCTATGTTTACAAATGTGCATGATGATAAAACTATTTTTTAAGAAACAAAAACTCTATTTTAATTACAAAATTATGCAAAAGTTAAACCAGACAAGATAACTCTCGTATCATCCGAGGTTAACGGTAACATTAATTTTTTTTTTATTATTAACAAATAGTCATCATGATGTTAATATCATGTTATGGAAGTGGAAGAGTTAAATTCACAACTTCTCTTAAACTTCTCTTATCCTTCTAACTTTACATATTAGTAGTAGGAGAGTTGAACATATAATCTCTCACACCTTCATTTCTAATTTTATCATATCATCTAATTAAAAATATTTTTAAAAATACGTGTTTCTAGAAATATGTACTTAGTTGAAAATTTTTAAAATGTTTAGAATTCAATACACCATCCAATGTTTTCAAATTTATCATATTCTCAAAACTTAATTAAACTTGACAATAATAATTTTTTTTAATAAACCTTTCATTTTAATTCTGAAAACATCATTAAAAATGTTGTAAGCACGCCCAAAAGTTGATTAAAAACTAAGAACAATGCCGTCTCTATGAAAGTAAAAAATCATCACAACACATGAACTTGATTTGACATTTTCCGCATCCACGTCCATATGCTTTTGATGATAACGTTGCTTCCAACAACTCCATCAAAACATACTTCTCCCCAACCTCATATATTTTCGAAATTTACAAGCAACAAACGACCCTTTCGACCTTTGATTATGATATTTTATTCGATCATATCTCCACGTGATCTGAATAGTTTATTCCAGTTAGGTAAAAACTCAGTATCCTTTGCATGCCTGTCACAAACACAGCTTCTATAAAACGTTCCCACACCCCAACATGTTCTCCATTCTTCTCTGAATTCATCACCAACATTCACAGAGGGAATAAGGTTTCGTTCTAGTTTCTGGAACAATGGGTTCAGAATCCTTAACCGTTTGCGTTACAGGGGCTTCTGGTTTCATCGGATCATGGCTTGTCATGAGACTCATCCAGCGTGGCTATACCGTTCGAGCCACTGTTCTTGACCCAGGTTCGTTTTCTTCCATCAACTTGGTTTCGTCTCACTCTCTGAATTCATCTTTTTCATCTTCCAACATCAATATCACAGGCCAAAATAGGTCTTTTTGTTTACCCTTTTGAATTTCTGGTTTCATTCTACTCTCAAGTATCCAAAAGGTAGTTCAAATATGTCAACTTGATTATATATATGTGACAAATTGTAATGATGTTTATGTCAACTAAAGTTCTTAGTGGTGTAAGAAGTTGACAGAAAAGTTAATTTGATCTATGGAGACACCTCAGATGATTAAAAAAATAATCTTTTAAAAGTTGTTGGGACCATACTGAAATAAGAAATTATGCAGAGAACAAATTGAAGCTAAAGACAAGGTGGGTAGACACTTAGAAAAATTTATAAGAGAAGAAAATTTAAAAAATGAAATAATTTCTTTCTGGAAATTGAACTTAGTTTTTGAATAAATATTTATAAAATGTCTCCAGTTAGTTGTTTTGACTTAAAAAAATATTTTAGCGGCTTAAAGATATTTTTATATCCTTAAAAAAATATTATTTTTCATTTGACATACAGTAATAATTTTTTTCCTTAACTTTTTCTTTCTGTATTTTTGTTTACTTTGTATCAAGTTATTGTCATTGCATTAAGTGAATTGACATGATGACATATATGTTATGATAAAATATATGGAAATGAAAAGATAAGTTTTAAATTATTACAGAGATCACTTAAAACTTTTCAGGAACCAAATAAAGACTAAATTTTAAAAAAACAAATTAATACAACTAAACATAAAATTCATAAATTTTCAAATGCTAAAGATATATTATAGTCTATTTTTTTTAAAAGCTTTATTTGCAAGTTATTTGCAACTTTTAAACAGAAATAATTTTTCATAAATTATTTATAAAGTAAAAACTCTTGCAAACTAATATTTTAAAATTTTTATGTTAAATTTGTAGTAAATATTAGAGGTCAAACATGTGAGAGAAATGTTTTTTACATAATGAATACATGTCTTATGTCTACTTATTAAAGGTAAGGCAGAAAAAAAAAATTGTGACCATTATTAAGCATAAAATACCATTCAAAACTTCTTCACCGAAGAACTTAAAAATGTTTATAGTGATAACTCTATTGTACATGTGTACCCTGCAGATAACATGAAGGAGGTGAAGCACTTGCTGGACATACCAGGTGCAAAGAGCAAGCTTTCACTATGGAAGGCTAACCTTGCAGAAGAGGGAAGCTTTGATGAAGCCATTAAAGGTTGCATTGGAGTTTTCCACTTGGCCACCCCCATTGACTTCGAGTCCAAAGATCCTGAGGTACACTCATCAGTTTATCATTTTCGAATTTAGATTCTCTGTCGAGTTTTCTTTCTTTCTTACTGTATCTTCAAAATACACTGACATAGACCGTCTTCAAAATACACTTATATACACTGACTTTTATGTATAGTGTAACTCACCATTTCTACATCTTAATTAGAAATTTAGAATAACTTTTTATGATTTGCAAATGAAGATAACAATGAGTTTTGGAGTGCAGAATGAAGTGATAAAGCCTGCAATAAGGGGAGTGATAGACATAATGAAAGCATGCTTGAAGGCAAAAAGTGTGAGAAGGCTAGTATTCACATCCTCAGCCATAACCACACACATTACTAATCACCAAAAGTCTTTGTATGATGAGACTTGTTGGAGTGATGTTGAGTTATGCAGAAGAGCAAAGATGACCGGTTGGGTTAGTACTTTTTCACACCTTCACTTTTTCTCTTTCACTATGCAATTTTCATATTCTAAATCACCAAGTTTCAATTAGTTTTTTCATATCTTCTTACTTTTCAGAGGCTTAGTTAATACATAATAAACAAAGGCACAATGATATGATATTATAATTCATATTTTTTTACTCTCATCTTTATTCTCTAACGTAATTTAATGCGAGTCATTATTAATATATTATTATTCTTTTTTCAGAAAGTCATTATTAATATATTATTATTATTTTTTTCAGAAAAATTAATAATTCACACCGAGTCATATAAAAAATAAAGGATGAGAGGGAAAAAAATAGAGTGAAAGTATATTTTTTCTAAACAAAGATACAAATCAATATATACATAAAATATAAATTTTTATGTGGTATGAAAAAATAATTTTTTTTTTAACTTGGTTTGAATGTAGATGTATTTCGTATCGAAAACTCTGGCAGAGCAAGAAGCATGGAAATTTGCAAAAGAGAAAGGATTGGACTTCATCACTATCCTTCCAAGTCTTGTTGTTGGCCCCTTTCTGCTCCCATCAATGCCATCTAGCCTAATCACTGCACTTTCCCCTATCACAAGTAAATTTACAAAATTCTCAAACACATGTTTATTTATTTATTTATTGAAGAATTAATTATATATTTTATTTTTTATCAGCTTTTTCCTTACTTATAAGATATAATAAATCTAAATTTATGAACTAATCGAACAGTTTTTTATATGCAGGAAAAGAGGAGCATTATTCGATCATAAGACAAGCTCAATTCGTGCACGTAGAAGATATTTGTCTTGCTCACATATTTCTATTCGAAGAGCCAAAAGCTGAAGGAAGATACATATGCAATGCATGTGACGTTACTATTCATGATATTGCAAAATTAATTAACAAAAAATACCCAGAGTACAAGGTTCCCACTAAGTAAGTCTCTCACCAAATTTAAATATCATATTTCTATTATAATAAGGTTTTCATATAGATGATATGTTCTGTTTATTTTCTATGTTCAAAATATTCAATACTCACTTATTTGGCTAATTGCACTCATCGGATTTTTAGGTTTGAGAAGATTCCAGATGAACTGGAGCCGGTGAGATTATCTTCCAAGAAAATTAGAAACTTGGGATTCCAATTCAAATACAGCTTCGAAGATATGTATACTCATGCAATTGATGCATGCAAAGAAAAAGGGTTTCTTCCTAAAACTGCTGAAATTCCAGTGAATTGGCATGGTCAATAATAATAATAATAATAAATTAAATAAATAAATAAATAAAATAGATTTTCATATTTATTGGATTTAGAAAATATAAATAACAATTAAATTTTGATAATTTTTTTACGATCTAAGTTCACATCTTTTAAGTGATTTTCTATTTTCTCAGATTGTAGTAAAAGTTATCGAAACTTTAGTTGTTGTTGTATCATTTTCCTTCTTCAAATGATTTTTCAGTTGTGAATCGGTAGTCAGACTTGTAAGATTAAGTTATCTTTATAAATATTATGGCAGGAATCTTCTCTTGTTTATTCCTCACATAAGATTTTACTTTTTCTTACCTATATGCAATTATCTGAGGCTATTATAAAATTATAAGTGATCATTTAATGCCGTGATATAACCTCAAACATTTATAAAATAGTAACCGTTCAGAGAATATGTACATCCCAAAACTACTAGTCTAGTATTGTGGTTTCTACAACTAAAAAGACATTAAAAATTTGTAACAAGCTATTTTTAAGTTTTAAACTATTTATTTTATCAAAGGAAAGTAACTTAGAATTTCATAATTTTGATTTTCCTAGCTATATTTTATATTAAGAAAGGTTTAACCTAGATTATATTTAGTATTTTATTCGGATTGATAGTAAGATAATAATAACACGATACGTGATAAATTAGGTATTGGTCGTCTCAGTTCATAAGTCGAGTTAAACTTTTGGATATATTGAAACAAGTTTCTCAATCGAGAATAGAGCATAGGCTTAAGAAGGATAATAAAACAAGTTGAGTGTGAGTTTGACAATTATATTTTGATTCAAAGTAAAAATTCATTCATATTATAACATGTATGAAACTTTTGCCTGACCCATTTCCATAAAAAGAGCGCATATATATATATATATATATATATATATATATATATATATATATATATATATATATATTTTGACAAATCTTGACCAATATTGTTGGAAAATCAAAAATAATATGTCCAAAATTTATATACATTTAATTATTGTCACTAATACAATAAAAATGAATACATAATTTAGTATAATGATAACTGAAAAAGAAATAAGACTAAAAATGAATATCTCGAAGAGTTGACTTTGTTCTATTTTCATCTTTATGGATAACTTCATTTTTATCACTTTTAAAAAATGAATATATTTTTTTATTCTTCATCAATGTACCTATTTAAAAGAACCTAAAAAATAATTTATCATAATCTAATAAAAAATTGAGAGACGTAAATATCAAAAGAAAATTTGATGATAATTAAACCACACTTAAAATCCAGAAATAAAAACACATAGTACAATACTTTTTCTTCTATATTCATAAAATAAAAAATTAATATACAAGAAACTCATTGAATAAATTATTAAACTAATATTCCACTATCAAGTGAGACAAGAGAGAATTATTTTCTTTATTTCTTTGAGAATGGAAGACAACAGCTGAGATATGAGAGCAAAAATAATAAGTATTTTTCTCTTTAGAAACAAAAGAAAATAGGTGAGAATGGGAGATGAGAACAATTTGTGAGAAACTCAAGTCATATAATGGAATCGAAATTAATATCCGGTTATAAAAAAACAGACAATACAATATTTTTTCATCTGTGTTAATAAAATAAAAAATTAATATACAAGAAACACATTAAATAAATTATTAAACTAATATTTCACTATCAAGTGAGACAAAATTAATATACAAGAAGCTCATGAAATAAATTATTAAATTTAATATTTTACTATAAGCGAGACAAAAATAATGTACAAGAAACTCATTAAATAAATTATTAAACTAATATTTCACTATCAAGTGAGACAGGAGAGAATTACCTTCTTTATTTCTTCGAGAATGAAAGACAACAACTGAGATACTGAGATATGAGAGCAAAAACAATAGATCTTTTTCTCTTCAGAAACAAAAGAAAATAGGTGAGAATGAGATATGAGAACAATTTGTGAGAAACTCAAGTCATATAATGAAACCACAATTAAAATCTGGTTATAAAAAAATACACAGTACAATATTTTTTCTTCTATGTTCACAAAATAAAAAATTAATATAAAAGAGACTTATTAAATAAATTATTAAACTAATATTTTACTATCAAGTGAGACAAACGAATTATCTTCTTATTTTCTTCCTCGAGAATGGAAAAGAACGAGGAGAAACAAGAGCAAAAAAAGAAAATTTTTCTCTTGAGGAACAAAAAGAAACACATGATGATAAGATATGAGAACAATTTGTAAGAAACTCAAGCCATAATGAAAAAAAAAAATAAAAATAATCTTGATAAATCTTTTTATTCTTTATTCTTTATTATGTTTGATTTTATATTTTATTATTTATTAACATTAAATATTATTTATAAAAGAAATAAACTATTTGATTTAATAATCATTAATTTTTAATATATTATCTAATATCTATAATATAAAAAAATTCAAAATACCTAAAATATGAAAAAAAAAATTCAAAATTTTTTGGATCCTGTTACCACAAACATCCACCACTATATACATGTAATCATACTTTATATATATATATATATATATATATATATATATATATATATAATATTTCTAAAAAATAAAAATCATAATAAATAAAACATGATATAAATATTCAATGTAAAAATATATATACATTTTCTTTTCTTCAATGTCATTGTACATGTTTTTGGAAATTTAAACTGGATTTTTGAGTGATTTATGTAAATTGTCCTGAACTGGTACGTTGCTGTTTCAATTATATAATAACATTACAATTATATATATATATATATATATATATATATATATATATATATATATATATATATATATATATAAAATATATCTTTTTTTTAT
>Ga0214545_1009935_pt1 | contig 14145 bp, 4 predicted proteins | sample CNSS4metaG_FD_160064 | JGI IMG/M metagenome (GOLD analysis project Ga0214545, IMG submission 160064) | Root nodule microbial communities from cowpea collected in UCLA plant growth center, Los Angeles, California, USA - CNSS4 | ecosystem: Host-associated > Plants > Roots > Nodule | place: USA... | reverse complement strand
AAATTAGTGCCATCCAAAAACCTACTCACTTGACAGTGTAAGGTGATTTTGATTGTAACTTCGAGTATAGATGGAAACACAGTACGGAGAATTTCAAGTTTTGGTTTTGACCAATATCATTATTATCAAACTTGACTTTAATTTATTAAGCTAATAAATGTTCTTTTTTTTAGGCTTTAATCAGGTTTATTTAAAAGTGTAGTTTGTTTCATTGAAAACCCTATGAATAATCTAATAAATTTCACTGGGTCATGAGCCTTCTGCGTCATATGAATTACTTTTTGTTATTTTAAATATATGCTAAAAACATAAGAGTTTTTTAAAGAGCAACAACTATATTATTTAGAAATGAACAAACCCATAGACCATAGGTCCTCGTCTTATTATGTGGTCAAAAAACGATAATTGTTTTTACAAGCAAAAATAGTTAAATAATAAAAAATAAGGCATAAAATAAAAAGCTTAAATATCTTTTAGTTCTTCTGAAATGAGTGATTTAATTTTGGACCTTCTATGTTTTTTTCCTTTTTTTTTCATCCTTATGAAATTTGTAATAATTCTTTTAAATTCTTATGGAAACTGTGGATTTTTATTTTAACTTGAGAAAAATATTTTTCGTTGATTTTCATCTTTTAAAAGTTTACATTATACTCTTGTTATCCATAACGTGTAATAGAAAAATCACATTTATTTTAGGAATGAGAGTTTGAAGGAATACGTGTGATCTTGTACTACAATATTAATGTGTCATAAAATTAAAACTCAATCGTTTTAAAGAGTGAAAACATATTAAAGTTAAAGGAAAAACTTCAATTGGAATCATCATACTCTTATGTCTCACGCACTCTCAAAATTAACAATTTAATCTTAAAATATTTTAATTATTTAGTAAAACCTTATAATAAATAAATTCATTTAAATAAAATAAAATTTTAAAGTGTCTTGTATAATATTAAATTTGAGTTTTATATTTGTAAAAGATTGATTAGAGCACTTAACTATATATGTAAAATAATAAAATATCTTTTTAATTATAAACTATTACATATAATTAATATATTAACTTTTATAATGGTTGTCTTTAATATAATACTACTAATATTAGTCATTTATTTAATTAAATAACAATGCAAAATTAAACAGAGAAAATTTGTAATTACAAAAAAGACTTTTGCAATCACTAGTAAAAGATGATAAGAGGTGAAACTTAAATCAATCTCACAAAATCTGATTGTAAGGTGAAGTTTGCATTCACATGTATACTTTATATATATATATATATATATATATATATATATCTTGTGCGTGAGACTAGATATTAATTGATAGTTCGATAGCGGATGAAACTATATGCCCACAAATCTCGTTATGATAGATTATAAATTATGACTTGGATATCATGTTAAGAAGTAAATTTTAAACTTAATTCAATCCCATAAAAATGGTATGTAAGGTAAAGTTTGCACTGCATCCACTTATATATTATGAAAGTGTTTTATTTATAATCGATGTGAATTTTTCAATAAAAAATGCATGTGCTCCAACCACAAATGAGCATACATAAACGAAAACAAAAAATAAAAGTTGTTACTTTGACATTTAAATTTTGTTACACCGACTTATATTTATTTTTTTATTTTTAATTTTCTTTTTTATTATAAATATAAAAATTTCTTTTGTTAAAAATTAATTTACTTAAAATGGGTTGTCAAATGAATCGTGTATGTCAAAATAATCAATTTTCAAAATTTGAACCTTTTAATAAACGCAAGGCTTAAGCAAAATTCAACAACCATAAATAGTTATTGCAAATGTTTAAGAGAGACTCATTGTACAAGCAATAAACCCATAAGAAAAGAAAAAAGAAAAAAACATTGAAATTTGAAATCTGTAAGAGTTCAATTTTGCTTCCCTCATCTTAAATATCATCTTCAAGCTTCTTAAAAAGCCATCACTGTTAATTATGAAGAACTAAAACGTAAATTTGATACTTCTGGTGAAAAACATTCGTTCAATTTCTTGACTTAGAAGCACACTCAATATATTTGCGAGAGAAAGTGACATTCAAACAAACGGTTAAAATAGAATATTACATTTACCCTTCTGTTCATTTGATAAGTTAACATCAATGCTGAGAAGAGTATTTTACTCCTCTTAACGAATTGACTTCACATACTTTTTCCCAGGCCCAAACTCATATATATCTTTTGATTTTTACGGCTAACGTAAACAGAGTTATTAGAAGTGAGCTTTAAATCTAATTCAATCTTATAAAATTGATTTATAAAATAAGGATTGTATCCACTTATATATTATAAATTAATTTTTATCTTTAGTCAAGATCAAACTTTCAACAATTATATAGTAAAATATATAATATATTTATCATACAAAAAATGTTCAACATATAACTCTTGAATTTATCAAATTTGAAATATCTGAGTATGTGGATAGTATTAGATCTATGTATCAGAAGGGTGGTTTTCTGATCCTTCTATATCCTAATATAACTGTATCTAGACAAAGTGAACATATGCCATGATGTTGAACTAAATTGTTTGAAGAATTTTAGGTTATTTTGTTTTTAGGAGTGACGAAGAAAGTGCATGATATGAGGACCACCGCAATTAATGGTTGGCGGCTTAGACGAAAAGGGTAGCTGCTATTTCTATACACTTTGCATTGTGCAGTAGAATCTCTTTTGTCATGAGATTGAAATATTAAGTCAGAACAACAACCAAGTTACAAGGAAAAGGATGATTTAAGGTTCCTTGATTCTCATCGTCCTTAATCTGGAAAAGAAAATGATTTTTTACCTATTAAATTTTAACAATTTTTTTTTACGATCTTAGGTGTCATATTTTAAGTAGTTTTTTATTTATTTTTCTCATTTTTAATATTTTAAAATTATTTAAAAAATGACATCTCATATTGTAAAAAAAAATTATCAAAATTTAGTAGTCAAAATATTATCGTCCATTTAGAAACTTTGAACTTGGATCAACTTGAAAGAAAACCAAACTTATTTCTCATCGCATTATTACATAAATATGACAGGTGCAAGAACATAGGTACAAAGACAACAATCTCTGTATAACTAAGGACATTCCTTGAATTAAACATCATTATATAAAAAATACATTAATTAAACGGATGAAAATAAATTAAGAAAATCGAATCTTGGTAAATTTAAATGAAAAATTATGTAAGTTTATATTTTGTGTTTAAGCTTAGAGTTACTTTTGTGTTGAGTCTTTCGAAAAAAATCCACATCAATAATAGAATAGTTCAACTTATACATAAAAAATCAACATTATTTTTAACTCAAAATCTTATTTTAAAATAATAGATTTATAAATATTTATTTTTATACACGATATTTAATTTTTTTTTTCTTCAATATAAAACTTAAACTCATACTTGAAATTTTACAAAAGAAACAAAGTAGTTTCTTTACGGACGGTATTGATACCAAACAACATAAAAGAGACACATTTTATATAGTGAGATATCTAAGTGGGTGGCGCATAATCTAAATTTTTAACTCTTTTAGTTCAAGACAATAAAGATAATTTAATATCCAATTATTGCTCACATTAAAAATAATAAGGAATCTAATGCGATACAAAGCAAGAACAAACCAATAATATGAACAAGGTGACCCAGTCAAATAATTTGGCAAATGCAGATAGAGATACTTCAGAGCTTCACTTCTATCCACATATTCTATGTTTTCCCTCCCCTGTGTCAAAAATCATTAGGTAATTTGGGATTATCATGTTTCAAACTTTTAATTTATAAAATAAATTAATAACACTTAATTAATTATAATAAAAAGGAATCATCACATCATTATCTTAAACCATCAAATAACAGCTTTTTGTAGGCATGAATTTTTAATCTATTAAGAACCCACCCATGAATGTTGGCCTTTTACACTATTTGATTCCATAAAAGATAATATTTAATCTTGTACTTTTATTTTATCGATTGTTTTCTTTTGTTAGCTTAAATAAGAATGAGAAGAAAATTTACAAAGAATCACTTTTTATATAGTTTTTTACAATACTTATTTATCTTGTTGGCATTCCCCTGTTTTATTTTATTTATATTTTTTATAAAGTTTATTATAAAATATATTTTGAAAATAATATTTCCAAAATTGAAAGGTCATTGCGTTCGCAGCCAACGACTGTGGAATGGAATCTTCAACTTACCTCTTTTGGTTCTTTTTTTCTCCCAAACTATCCCATCTTGCTTGGTATTCAATTTGTTATTAATTGAAAATAAGTGACTCTATACAAATAATCTCGTAATTACATTTTAAAAATCTTAAAAAATTAGAAACTAATTTCACACTTTTAAACATTTATATTTTTTAATTAATTTATGGTTTAATTACTCGGATGGTACCCTACAAGTGTGTCAATTTGATACCGCTTTTAAAAAAAATGTCAATTGCATCTCAACTTTTGAAAAAGTGTTTCAATTAGGTCCCTTTAAGACGGAGTTGACTAACGTCGTTGGTCAACGTGCCATGTGTCAGTCTGTGGTTTTTTTGATTTTTTTAATTTTTTTTAATTTTTTTAATTTTTTGAAAAAAAAATGCCATGTGTCAGGTCTCTGTGTGTGACACGTGGCATTGTCAGTACCACGTGACATTGCAATGCCACGTGTCAGTGTCATTATCAGATGTCATTGTGTTGATTTCGATTTAGTCCCCATATATGTCATTTTCTTTAAATTTAGTACCTACTTATGTGTATATGATTCAATCTTTACCTAATTTTTTTTAATAACTAAAATCCATTTTTTATAAAATTAAAAGTAATTAAGTATACAAAATTTACAAAAATTAAGTATTTGATATTTATATTAAAATTTAGTGGTAAAAGTCATTTTATTAAGTCATTTTTAATAAAAAAAAATTAGTATAACATTCAAACAAATAAAAATTTTGGTTTAAAATTAGTAAGAGACAATATTGTTCTATTTTAGGTTAAAAAAATAATAATTAACAAAACATGAGTACTTAATAAAAAAGTAATTAATAAAGTAATATGTTAAAAAGTCATTTTTAATAAAAAATATTAGTAAAACATTTTATACAAATAATAAATTTTATCTGAAATTGAGAGAAACAATATATATATATATTAGTACTTAATTTTGTAAAAATATTTATACTTAATTAGTTTTAATCTTAAAAAAATGGATTACAAAAATATTTTATTTATTAAAAAAAGTGGGTACTAAATTGAAACAAAAAGACATAGGGACTAAATCGAAATCAACACAATGGTATCTGATAGTGACACTGGCATGTGGCATTGCAATACCACGTGGCACTAACAATGCCACGTGTCACACAGGGACCTGACACGTGGCATTTTAAATTTTTTTTTCAAAAAATAAAAAAAAAACAAAAAAAAAAACACACACTGACACGTGACACGTTGATTAACGGCGTTAGTCAACCCCGTCTGAAAGGGACCTAATTGAAGCACTTTTTCAAAAATTGGGATGCAATTGACACTTTTTTAAAAACGATTACCAGATTGACACACTTGTACCAAAGTGAGTATCATTCGAATAATTAAACCTTAATTTATATATCCTTTGTTTTTTTTCTAACATTTTTTATTAGAGTTGTAGGTGTTTGTTGTAGTCTGAAATAATGCATGCGAAATTATTAATCATTGATGCTGTAATCAGAATCTTATCATAATCGAAACACCTATCTAACCTTCTTCCCTCCAAGCTTTTATCTTGGTCATTAAAAAACTATTGAATCATATTGCATTTCTTATCTGAAAACTATCTTATATACTGTAGATAAATCTTTTCATGAATGATTATAAAAATGAAAATGAATAATCAATTTTAATTTATGTAAAAAACAATTCATTTTTTTTTATAAATATTTGAAAGCAAAATTCGTGAAAAAAAAAAACTTGAATTTTCCAAGTGCCACCGTCGAAGCATTTGGGTCCATTGAATTTGTGCCATCGGTTATCTTGTTGGCAAATGAAGATTAAGAGGTCACTTTTGATGGCAAGTTGGAATTATTTATATATTTTTGAAACAGTTACGAGCACTTTCCACTTTCTATCTTTAGATATTTTAGTGAAGAAAAGAGGAAAGCTTATCTGTGATGTGGAAAGCGAAAACTTACTCAGCTAAATGTTTTTTTTAATAAAAAAATATCACAAAAATAATATTCAATCAATTTTCAAACTACCATTTATTGACTACCAAATCACATTATTCTATTAGCCAACAAAATTCCGTACGAATGTATACAAAATGTCCTCTTACAAAAAAAAAAGTGGTAAATTAATGCATATATTAAAAATAACTATTTTAAAATTGATAGAAGTGATTACATTTTTTAAAAACAGGACTAATTTCTTTTTTGAAGTTTAAGCTACTTATTAAAATTAGTGTACTCTGAAATCATAGCAAAAGACGATACAAAGAATCTAAATTTTATGAAATAATTATTTTACAAAGTTGAAAAGAATTTAGTATAATGATTAACTGTTCTATCTAACGATGACGAAGGTAAAAACATGATTTTTGTTTGAAATTTATCACTATGTACAACTTTGTTTTTTTTTTTTTTTTTTTTACTTAGATTGAAGTTGTAATTGGTAACACAACTTTAATTGGTTTACTATTTTTTTTTCTTCTGAAATTATGTTTGCAAAAATGATTTTAGAGTTTTTAATAAATCATAATTGCATGCATAATTTTATTTTTTAAACCTTTTATATTTATTATTTTGATACATAATAGTCTCACATTATTAATTATTGTTAAGGTGAAGAGTTTAAAACTGATTTAAATATATATTTCTCATTCAACATTTTAATACACCTTTTAAAGACATAATTATGATGAAGTAACAATTATAAAATAAAAAATATCTCAAATATAGTATTTAATCCTAATAATGTACTTCAATAAATTTGAGACCAGAACATTTATAAATATTTGGTTTTAATTGATGTAAATGAAATAAATAGGTTATTGAAACAAATTTTTAGATATTTATATAGAAAACTTGATTAATAAATTGAAAATTAATATTAATTAAACAAATTTTGAGAAAATAAAAAATGTTTTTCAGGTACAATAAATAAATAAGAAAAAAAATTATAATATACGCTTTTAAACATTCATTTTGAAAAAAAAAAAAAAAAAAAATTTATCTATTATATTTTTTTTTTATCTCAAATTTCATTCTATTAATACCCAAATTTAACGTATTAAATAACTTTTTAAAAGTAAACAATGTCTAAAAATGAAACAAAAAAAGTTTCAATAACTTGTCCATTCCAAAACATAATAAATAAAATAGAACTCACGCATGGAAACACTAGCTCTAAAAGAAGTTGAAGTCGTGCTACAACATGAACTTCAAAAACAAAATAACCTAAAATCATATATTTGGTACAATTTTTTATTGTAAAACAATGATTTCTAGCGTGATTTGTTCATATGTATATTTAAAAAAATGTATTTTCATACATAAAAAAAAAAAACTCTTTTTAATAAATTTGCAAGACGTTGAAGGTTAACCATTTTGCTGACTTTTCTTTGGCATTGAAGATTGAACTCCTTGGGTTGAAAAAGCAGGAAATGGACGGAGATGAATGAATGAAGAAGAAGAAAAAATGCATAAAGAGTTGAGCAATGTGAGTTTGAGAGGAGCAATAATGATACAAATTCTTGTACCAAAGCTGTGTAAGGGTTGGATTGGGTCCATTCTAAAATTATTCAAACAACAAAAAAATGTGAAAGTGATGCAGCTGAGAGGAGTTGTGTTGGGACCATAACTATTCAAATATCGCAATCATCTCAATTATTTTCAAACCTTCTTCACTTTAACCTAACAAATCACCAACCTTCCTATCCAATACCACCAATTTCTCATTTTATTTTTTATTTTATTTTTCATCCATATTAACTCTACCCATTTTATCTTACAATTTCAAACTATAATTTTGGTGCTGTGACGATTATTTAAACTAATTATTCATGGTGATTTGCATTGTTGGGCCACAACCCTTCAAACATATAGGTGTTTTTAAAGTAAATCATGAATTAAAAATCCCTTAAACATGAGATTAAAGGCGTATTACGGTTACTCACATAGGTTGACTATATACCCTAGTCAAACGATTGACCAGATGAGTTTGACACCTGTCAAATGTTAAGTTTCATAAGTTCAGGGGTTTGTTGACGTGTCTCTCACCTATAAATAAATTCCTACTTACTAGTATTCTCGGAATTCGTATTAATTTTCAGCACAATACTTTGTTTCATCATATGTATAAACATGTGTTTTTTTAAGAATGAAGAAACCGGTATTGGTTGAATATGAGGCGTAAGCATTTGTTAAGATTGGCATCATCACCCACAGTTGAGCCTGTTAAGACAAGTTTTTTCAACTCAACGTCTGAAATATAAATTAATTAACTATATGAAATTATAGTTATTATTTAGACGTAGAGTTAATTAACGAAGTATATAAAATGTAAAAAAGAAAAAGAAAAGAAACAGTGACAGTTCAACAACTGAGTTTTAATGGTGACGTAAATTGGAGGCGCCGCATGCTGGGAGACCTGTAATTTAACACGGAGTCTTCAACTTCAACACCACACACACACACAGCTTTTGCCAAATTGGAAATTCCACACTTTCACTCACACCACGCACTTCTCCACCTCATATACAACTCTACATTCTCCTATTTCCCTTCAATCAAACAAACCCAATTCCCAATTTCTCTCCCAACTAATTTCCACTTCAATGTCCAATTTAATGCCTCAAAATTTTGAAAATTCAGTTTTATTTCATCACTATACACTTTTATTAAATATCAACCATTTAGGTTTATTAAGTGTTATTATTCCCACAACAAAAATTTAACTTTCACATAATTCATATAATCACTCCATCTAGATTCTATCCTTCTTCTCTTAAAGAAACAGTGTCCTTCCATTCGTATTAACGATTTTTTCTAGTTGGCCATCCCAAGTGAAAATAACACTGGACTCAATAATGTCCACTTGCGTACCGTAATTATCTCTCAAAATTTAGTTCAATGACTTCAATTTGTCCTTTTGCATTTAATTTCCAGAATAAATACTCCTTTTTCTGATAATTTTGTATTTAATTTCCCTTCGCTAGAAACTAGACACGGTGAATTAGATGCATCCAAGATTTACCGGAAGTGAGGGCAAGATAGTGGTGTGTTATGGAAATTTGTGCATAAGCTTTCTAATATCTCCGATTATTAGAATAGACACAAAGGGAGTCCAAAATTTACAGCAGATAAAAAAGGATTCTCAGACGCTAGAAAACCCTTCAAAAAATACCTTCACCAGAACTACTGTTAAATAGGACAAAAAGAAAGAAAAAATCTAGCCTAATAATCATAATATTAAAACCCTACAAAAAAAATAAAAAGCCCAATATTAAAGAAAAAAAAGGAGGGAAAGTAAGAAACGAAAAAGAGAAAAGAAACCGCGTCCAGGTCTGTGAAAAGTGATCGCGAAAGAGGGGTAAAAGTGGGAGATTGGAAAACCGAAACGGCGCCGCATCAGTGAAGGGAGAACCAAGAGATGAGTTGTTGGCCGAGGCGGCGTTCGGTGACGGCCACGCGCTCCTCGGAGAGGAGCGGGGAGCGGCAGAGGGGGCAGTTGAACTTGTAGTGGTGGAGCCAGCCGTCGAAGCAGCGGCGGTGGAAGACGTGGCGGCAGGGGAGCATGCGGAGCTGGTCGCCGTCCTGGAAGGTGGCCTGGCAGACGACGCAGGGGTGGTCATGGGCGGGTCCTTCGTAGAAGAATAATTGGTTGTTGAGGGTGAGCTGATCGGAGAGCATGATGAGTCCGGCGAGGCCGGATCCGACGGCGGCGAGGAAGCGGTCGTCGACGATCTGGTGCGTGTGGAAGCGGGCGAGACCTAGGGATTGCAACAGCGCGAAGAGCATCGAGCGGAGGTAGTTGACGCACATGGCTATCTGCGCCAACACCAGCAGCGGAATCGAACCCGACGACACGTCGTTTAATTCGCTTTGCAAACCCATGATTCCAATTTCCCAATCAACTCTGAATGAATTAATGAATGAATAGAGAGAACGAAGATTTTAAGAGGTCGCGGTGTATCGTATCGTATCGTGTCGTGTCGTCTTTGTGTGGATTGCGAGAACACAACACCTTCCACCTCTGTTATAAAAAGCCTCTCTGATGTGATGTCAGGGACTTCTTCACTATTCTAATTTCCTTTTATTCCCCTATTTTTAAATTCATTTTCATAAATTACTCACATTAAATCCACCAACTTGGAACGTAATAAATAACCTTTCTCAAATTAAAACAATTAGATTAAAAAATTGCAATGTGAGCTTTTTCTAAAATTAAAAAAAAAAAAAAAAAACTACCTTTTTAGGATTAGGTGTCCCAAAGTAATTTGTGTAATTTGTGTAATTTGATATGGATCTGCAAGATTAGAGTCAATGCAAGGTGATGATTTATTTAAATGGAAGTAAATTAAGAGCAAATGGGCATGTGATGTTTATCTCATACATTGAATTAGTTTCGCTTTTCAAACGTCAAAAGCTGGACAGGATCTTTCACAAATATGCAATACCTTCTTCTTCCTCTTTTTTCCACATTTCTTAACTATATTCTCTGTTTAAGTTCAATTAATCACACCTCCAACACTAATGTGCAATACCTTCTAAAAACAATTACCCATAACAACACGTTTCTTAAAATTCTTATCCGTGTTCTTTCGGTTATTCCTATGTGAATTTCAGTCAAAGAAGTAAATCGGGCTGGATAGAATCTTTGTTTTCCATTTTATCCCTACAAAAATAGTTTATTCTTTTACTCGATTACTTTAAGATTCTCTGTCCCTGTTCTTTTACTTGTAAAGCAAAGTGCCCTTTCTGATTTCTCAACTTTTCTGTCTCTTACTCTAATACACCATTTTTATTCTTTTGTTGTTTGCCCTAATGGATAAAGAAGAGAAGATATTGATATTCATGTATTTTGTAGGATGTAGAAAAAAGAAATATTATTTTTTATACTAGAGTCTAGACTCACAACTTTACCCTACACTCTCATAACTTTAGGAAGATCGATACGAACTTTCATAAAAATGGAAGTGTGTGTGTTCTTTATGTTTCCTATCTAATTCTTACCATTTTGTTTTGTATTCTTCTCTTAAAGAAAGTAAAACCATGCTGCCTCTTGGTCTTCGAAAGGAGTTCCACCGCTAAAGTGTATCTTTTAATATTCAATCGATTACAATGCAACAATTAATTTATATATACGTATGAAGAGTGTAGGAACTAGGAAGACTCTATCTACAACAGTTTTGATATTGTTTTTGTTATAAGATTGTGAACTTTAATCCTTTTGTATTATTATTAGAAATAAAAGGAAAATTAGAACCCAAAATGTGGGATGATTAAGTAGTAAGTAGAGTTTAATCTGCTTTGATGGGTGTTAAATGAAGTCTGTAATGTGTAAAGCCAAATAGAAAGATATGGAGATGCTTGGAATCATCCCTTCCTCCTTCTACTTCCTTTTGATGGATATTCTCATATATATTCTCATGTTCACAACATCATCTAATTACTTTTGGAGAAAATTATTTTTTAATAAAAATTTTGTTGACAATTTTTTTATAATGCACATGTGACAACACCTCAATAGAGATTTGATGTAACTTAAAAAGAGATGAAAAAATTTGATGTGTGTTAAAAAATAAACTTTGTCAAAGTATCATAGTCTTTTGATAGGGTACTTATCTTTTATAATTTACATTATTGTCTAATTTTTTCACTTTTCACTTTTTATTGATGATTGTACCTTTACTATTAAGTGTTTTTACGAGGACTATGCGAAAGTGAAATGAAATTTATACTATATAAATTAGTGTGAATCTTATTACATAAGTTGATTTTATAGAGCGGAGTTATCATTAAATTTCATTTCTTAATGTAGTAATAAAATTATTTAAAGAATCTATTTTAAAAAATATTTTCTATTTGTTAGATATATCATGATATTTTCTATCAAATTATTTTTAAACTATACATAAATATTTAATTTTACGTTTAATATAATATATATATATATATATATATATAATATGTTGGAGATAAAAATTAAAAATAAGATAATTTTATAAAATATAAATACAAACTTTAATTTACAAACAAGTATTATAAGAGTAACGTCTTTATATTTATAAGAGTTATCATAACTCAATTGATTTGAGAATAGTAAGTTGGTATGATTCTTTAAATTGAGTTGGAAAATATCATAAAATACAGCACTTTAAATCATTTTTTTTATTTAATAATAGTTGCAAGCACCCAATTCGAATATAGTCAGTCACATTAGCTTGACATATATCTCGAATTTCGTATCCTCCATCTCAAACACTAGAAATTAGTTTTTTACCAAATTATTAATCACGTCTAAAAAGCAGGTGCAATAGTACCAACTATCGAAAGAACAAAGTTCGTAACGCATGATTCCTTACGAAGTTATATAAAATAATGTGATATATGTGTACACTATAAATTGTATTTTTAGGATTTATGTTTTCTCCATTGTTTTATCGATATTATGTGTTATTTACGTAGAGATGACATTGATGGGATCTCTAAATATCACTGCAAAATTCGCATGATGTATATGTAGTGCACTTTTAAGGTTGATTCTGCTGGTTAACTATTCCAAAATAATGGTAAAAAAAAAACTATCTTTGGAAGAATTTTACTCTTTCACTACACGTTATAATTTGGGTCTTGCTTAATGCCAATTTTCTGAATACAAAAACACGCATATCTATATGTATTGGGAAAATTATAAATAAATGTATTTAGTATATAAATGTTTAAAATATTTTTTAAATGTTATTATATCTGAATTCCAAAAATTTTTAGGAGAATGCTAACCAGGGTTATAAAAACACCGATTAAGGACTAATTAATATCTTTTGGTACCATCATTTTTATATTGAAAGTTGAAATAATTAAGTACAGTAATTAAAATAGTATAAATGCATATAAAAAATTTTATAAAGACAAATATACCTTTCTAAATTTTTAGACAATAATTCTTTAATACAAAACAAAGACTTTGAAATTTGTAAGGTCTCTACTAAAAAGAAAAAAAAAAAAAATAAATTTTTAAATTTTAAACAAATTAGCGAAGTCTCAAATTGACACTTTCATTTTTTTTTTTGTAAAATTTTTAGATGTTTAACACTACTTTGTTTGTTGGTTTTTCAGTTAATTTAAACTTTTTTATGTTATTTTTTTTTGTAAAATTTTTAGATATTTAACACTATTTTTTTGTTGGTTTTTCTAATGATTTAAATTTTCTTATGTTTAATAATATTTAATTTTTAGCTAGATTAAAATATAGTTATTTTATTATTTAATTGGTTTTTAACTTTTATTTCTTAACATTAGATAAAGTATTAAATATCCTTGTACAATATTTATGGACATTTTTATCTTTTAAATAAAATAAAAGTACATCAATGGTTATTAGATCAGATTTTATTTAATATCACACTTATCTAAATATTTTTATAAAATTCAATGCATATTAATTATCTTTAATCGATGCTCTTAGAACATTAATTATCAAGATCCAAAACTTTAATTACAAATCATCTTGTAAGATAATTTGGGAAAACGTGTACTTAAAAAAAATCATGTGAACATGTTTTAATGTCCTATCATTATTTAAAAAAAAAAATTCAAGAGTAGAACTTTCTTTACTTAAGCTTATGATAGAATTACTAAAAATAACTCTCAAGACCTCTTTAATACTCATTTGATTGGTAAAATACATCTTAACACATGTATATATTGGTTAAAAATAATTAATATACATTAAATCTTAAAAAATACATATATAAATATGATATTAAATAAAATTTGACATAATACAATTCCACTTAATTTAGATTAAGACAAAATTATCAATCCAATAAAAAATAATCTTTGGGTTGTATATTATTTACAACTCATCTACCAGATAGTAAGGAAGTGCAAATTAATTATATATATTATTTATAAAGATATATTTAAGTTTCACACATATA
>Ga0214545_1009933_pt1 | contig 14145 bp, 3 predicted proteins | sample CNSS4metaG_FD_160064 | JGI IMG/M metagenome (GOLD analysis project Ga0214545, IMG submission 160064) | Root nodule microbial communities from cowpea collected in UCLA plant growth center, Los Angeles, California, USA - CNSS4 | ecosystem: Host-associated > Plants > Roots > Nodule | place: USA... | reverse complement strand
GCTCATTTTGTCTGTGCAGGAAATCAGGGAAGATTTGTCTCATGCAACCCTTATCATATTTAGAGGCAACTTGGAAATACCAAGATCAAATGCAGAACAAAGGTGTATCACTAAATGGATATCAAGGACTGAACAATGTATTATGGATTTGTTAGAGTATGATCTTTGACTACAAACCCAAACTTTGGATCTGATGTAGCTTTGTAGTCACTCTATATAAATGTCTAAAGGGAGAGTTAGCTGAATTTTGTTAAGTTTAAATGTATGATGTTTACAATAGATAAATACTTTTTGTAATAGGAAAGCACAGTAAAAAATCTATAATCTTTTATATTATTTATATATATATAATTCTTTGTTGATAAAAAAAAATTAATAAAATGATACGAAATAATGTACTTTCAAATACTTGTAATTCTATGAAAATAGTGTTATAAGTTTATGAAGTTATTTAGTTATTTTAAGGTAAAAAAAATAAAAATTAAATGATAATACCTACAAAATTCAACATGTGATAGACAATTCCTAAAATGAAGTAGTTTGAATTGTAAAATAACAAGAAAAGGTAAGTTTGATTTGATATTTATACCAAAAGAAACATATAATTTCTATTTAAATTAATAATGGAAATTAAATTTTAGACAATGTCAATCCTAGAAAAGGATAAGATCATAACTCGCAAATTAATTTTAAAATGAATTTTGGTATCTATATAAACCGTACTTTCCAAGTATTTCTTTCTCACTTATACTCAAACTTAAACTTTACTTAATTTTAAAGACTTTACTTAATTTTAAAGACTTTTGCTTCAGTCCAAAGAGAGAGTCACTCATCATAACTAAATTTGTCTATACACTTCTTCTCATCTTTGTCATGACTTTCCTCACTCAACTTGCCTATGTGATTCATCTTTCTCTCACTGCCATATTTTTCCTTATATCTATCTTATTCATACTTTTACTTATTCATCTAAAATATTTGTGGAGGGTGGTGGCGAAGGATCTCTTAAGCTCGAAGGTACTTATTCTTTATGGTGTGAAAAATTTAAAAATTAATATGCATGTGATGTAGAGAACTGAAAATTGTTTTGGTGAATTATTTCAGAATGTGCGAGTGCATGCGACTATCGTTGCTCAAAAACTCGAATTTTCGACGGAATGTCTCCGCTATTGTAACATGTGTTGTCAAAAATGTCTGTGTGAGGAACTTATGCCAACAAACAAGAATGTCCTTGTTATAACAATTGGGAATCGAGTCAAGGAAAATCAAAGTGTCCTTAATTCAACTCTGTCATCCACAATTCAACTTTATCTTTTTTCACTACTTTTCTCTATTGAATTTGCTTGGTAGACAATAACCATGGCTTAAGAAATAAATTCATGTTCATGCTCTTCTACTTTTCCTCCTTACTCTTTTCTTCAACCTCTTACTTTTTTCGTGCATATCATTAATGAAAAAACAACAAAACAAACATAAATCAACGACACAAACGACTCTTTCATTTTGTCATATTAACGAAGCATCAATTTTGTTGACTTGTATATAATTTGTGAGATAATGCAATTGTTAGCATAAAAGAATAATCAGTGTTGGATTGAAAAAATTAAAATTTTTTATATAATCTACAAAGACTTCAATTGTATATGTGATGTATTTTAAATTAAACAATATTATAAATTTAAAGTTAAAAATGAATAACGAATGAAAAATAATTGATGATTCGTTGTGGGAAATTTATTTATTTAGTTAAGAAAATAAAATAAGAAAAACAAATCTTAGAAGTAAATAATTAAACATGCCACAATATTTTTTTTCACAATAAAATAAAGTCTCATTTTGCTCTCCTTCAAATAGGAATGAGACAGTGGATCTTAACTTGGAGGCTAACATGCTAACTTATAAATTACTAGTCCACCAAAATGACAAGTCAAAGACAATATAGGAGGGACTAATCCACCAGTCATTTTTCAAAATTATTTTTTTAAAAAAATAGGTTAAAAGTTTTTTTTTTGTGTTATATAAATATTTGAATGACAAAATATACAATATTATTGTAACTCAAATTATCAACACTTAAAAAATAAACTAATTATTAATTATAATAATTTAATTTAGTGTGTAGAAATAATTATTATTTTAATTTATCATACCAAAGACATTAATAAATTGATAAAAAAATTAAAAAAAAATTATATATTTAAATTTGCTTTTAAAATATGTATATAAATAAAAAACTTTAAAAATATAAAACATAAAATATAAAAAGTTGAAGGATCAACTCACTAACCCACTAACTAGTCATTTAACAAGGTGTGTCAAGATTTTTGACCTACTTTTCTATGATAAACCATGTCACCTTTTGTTGGTCAACACTAAGCCTACTCAAAATAAATTAAAATAAGTTTCTTTTTATCACCCCTATCACAAAACTTTCATGAAAAATATATATTATTTATAAAAATAATAATAATAAGATTATCGTTATTAAGATCTAGTGAAACACACGTGCATGTATATTATTTTTTTACATGACAAAAAAATAAATTATAATTATTAATAATTTTTATACTTTTATTGTAAAACTTTTTATTTATTCTATAAGTAATTTTTTATTATAGAAAATTATGTTAATTTAAAAAAAATAATTATTTTGAAAAATGATAAAAAAATGGATAATTTTAAAAAAATACTTAAAGGATAAAATTAGAAAAATAATAATTTTAGTTTAAAAAAATATTACCTATTAAAAAATACAATTGAAAAAGAAAAATATGCAAAAAAGAATGAGTCTCTTTTATATAATGATATAGAATTCCCAATGTTAACATTTTCTAATGATGTTTTTATATCTTTAAAAGTAGTTTATTGACGGTGAGTGTTATATATATATATATATATATATATATATATATATATATATATATATATATATATATATATATATTAAGATTTATCAACAATTGGTCAATTTTGTTTTATATAAATATAATTGAAAATTACACATGTAGATATAATTACACATGATATAGTATATTCAAAATTTTCTAACTCACAATTAGATACAATGGTTATTAAAATAATTAAATATGTTTATAGTCTCGACACTTTTACGTGGGAAATTGGAGTTTATTCATGTCCTAAACTTTGATATATATTTTTTTTCAAGCTTGAAAAATGAATGTATATAATCATTTTAACCTAGGGGTAGCAATGTGAGTCGACTTGACCTGTTTAGGCTTGTCCCGCACTTGGCCAAGAAAATGCAGGTTGGGCTTGCTCGCCCAACATTGAGAATGCAGGTTGAAATTTTTGACCCGTCTCGTATAAGTTTGGGTTTGCAGGTCGACTCACTTTTTTTTTAAATCTTAGGATAAAGTTTTCAATGTTCAACAAATTGGGAAACTTTAACAAGTTCAAAAAATTAAGCAAAAACTTTGGGAAATTGGATGATAAATTGACAATTCAACGTTTTCATCATATTCATATTCTTACTTTAACATACATAATGTATTCTTTAAATTTTAGCACATTCAAAAATACATAATATTATTTTTTCCACTCATACAAGAATTTAGAATGTTCATGTAGAAGTCTGAAAGGAAAGTAACCAATATACACGAGTGTAATTTTCTTTTATGCAGGTTGCGGGCTAGCCCGCGCACGGGCTAGCCCGCGCACGGGCTACAGGTTATGCGGGTCAGACTTTTACAGGCCAACGGACTCAATATCTCAGCTCGTCTCGCATTTTTCTAGTCGGCCTGCGGATCGTCCTGTCCGGTCAAACCCACATTGTCACCCCTATCTTAACCCAATAACATTAATTCTTTATGTATCAGACAACATTCCAAGTTGACATTTGAATTGAAACATGTCAAATAATGTAAATAACTCAAATTTCATCTTGAAAAGTCATTTGACACGTAAAAGAAAGTAAAATAACCTAAGTAGTTTAAAAAAATTAAATTAATTCATTTTTAAAATTTAAGAATTAAATTGTATTAGAGTTTAAAAACATAATCGAATTCTAATTAACTTCACATCCAAGTTTAGGTTTACAAACATATTTAACATTTATTTAAATTAACTAACAAATTCTGGAAGAGATTAAATAATGCACAATATATTTTTATAACTGATATAATGATATCTTTTATAAGAGTAAACCATCTATATAACTAAAAAGTATAATATGTTTATATTTTTTATGTCTAAATCTTAGATTGTATTTAATTTTTTTAATATTAAAGGGTTTTGTTACAATTAAAACAAATCACAATCCATTTTTTACCAATTTTGCCTAACTTGCATTTTATTTTAAATCTATAACAATATATAAAGAGGATTCCCTCTTTTGTGTCTACATTTCATAATACCAAACATACCCTTTACAATATTATTATTTATTAATTTTTTAAAATTAATAATTATTTTTATCTATTTTTTATAAAACTGTTTATCTTTTTTATATTCATCAACAATTATTCTCTCTATTTATTTCATTTTATTTTTAATAAATATACATTTATTTTATATATTAACTTAATAACATTATACTATTATCATCTACTAATATAATATCATTCATATTTAAAAAATACACACACAAGCGCGATAGCGCCTGTGTTTACATTAGTAACTTGAATGTGGATACACTCATAAGTACCGAAAGATGCTCTTATAAAAAAATTTACACTAGATATTCAATTACAAATAAGGTTGTCAAATTTGGAAGTTACATAAACACGTGGAACTTGTAAAATCGTAAAACTTTACTTCAAATAAATAAAGTTAAAATCTTTATAAATAATATAATAATTTAATATCATGATATTATAAATATTTTTTTATATTTTTATTATTATCATTAATTTATCATATTATATATTTTTAAATATTCTTTTTTTAAATTTTCCTAATATTATTATTCTTTTATAATAATTAAAATTAAATCATTTCATTAGTTCATATTTATGTAAAAAAATCTTAAATTGGTCTTTTTTTTTTTCTTTATCTCAATTTAATTCTTATTTCGAAAACTTGTCACAATCAAAAGAGAAAACCGATTTTTTTGTATTGGTTATGGAGCATCTTGGGTCATAATTTTCTCTCATTTTAGATACTACAAAAACAAGTAAATACAGGTGGCTCGAAATGGTAGGCCATTACTATTTAATGATCTTGTTCAATGCATCTTCTGACATGGCAATTTTATTATTTTAGGAGGTAGAAGTACAGGGGACAGTTTATGTTTTTTTAATGAAGATGCTCAACTGTAAGACACGTATAGAACCTTAATTTTATGGTAAAAACTGTAAGACACGTACATTTTATCTTATTGAGCGGCGGACCTGGTTCGTAGGTCATGGTATCTCAAATTTTTTTAAATATTTTTAAGTTTTTTTAGATTTTTTTAAATATAATATTTGATATTAATAAATAATAAAATAAATAATTAAACATAATAAAGAATAATAAAATTTATTAAGATATTTTTTATTTTATCTCATTTAAAGTTTTTTATGTATTGTATTTAATCATTATTCTTGTATTTTTTTATTTTTTGTTAAAAAAAAAAGAAAGTTAGAGATAAATTTATTCTCTCGTTCTCAATTCTTATCTGATTCTCTTTTAAGATAAAAAAGTAAATTTTTCATTTCTCTTGATAGAAAAATATTAGTTGATATTTAGTTTTTTTCTTTCATCTTATGAGTCTTTATATTTTTATTTTTTTAAGAATATAAAAGGAAAAGTTATGTATTATATGTTTTTTCATAATCATTCCTTAAATATGACTTGATTATCATATTTGTTTTTAGTATTTACGTCTCTCAATTTTTTATTATATTTTGATAAATTATTTTTTAGTCTTAATTTTTTTAAATAGGTATATTGATGAAAAATAGAATAATAGATTCATTTTTTAAAGTGATAGATCGGAAGATACATGGAAGATGAAAACAATACAAATTTACTTATTCACCTATCTTTAAGCATGATACTAGGAATTCAATTGTTGAATTAGAGAACCATTTTTTAAGATTCAAAAAATTATAAGTGAGAAGTTTCATATTATTTCTTTTAAGTTATAGGCGGAATGTTTTATATTAATTTTTTGAAACTTATTATAAGAAAACATTTCTCAAATAGGAAAATATCTAAAAAAAATGAAATTAGAAAAATTTATTTAAAATGAATATCAAATACAATTTTAAAATTATAATTTTTTAAGGAAAAACATATAAAAATTTCAATTACAAATTATATATATTTTATTATATTAATAATAATAATAATTAAATATATAAAATTTGAATATATTATTTTTATCGAATTTTTTTATCAAGATTTGCTATCAATAATGACCTACATATTCCTAAAATCTGTGCATTGTTTTCTAAATTCTCAAGCTTAGTGGTTTTCGATATGATGACTCTGGGATAAGAAAAAAAAAAAGAGGAAATAATAACACAAGATTTGTTTAAAAGCACTATCAATTGAGTTTTACTTGCATGGACTAATCTGAAAGGTTTATTATCCCATAGGTTATAAATAGGTCGGTAATGTAGGTGAACCTATAAAAGAATGTAAAGCGCGGGTTAACGAAGAATGCTAACTAGTGTATGTGATATTGGTCGAGAAATAATTAATACACATCGATTCGATTATGTTTATATTAAAAAATAGAATAATTAATTTATTAATTAAAATAATATAAATATATATAAGAGATTTTATAAAAATAAAAATATTTTAAAAAAATTTTAAACAATAATTTTATTATATAGAATAAGTATTTTAAAATGACTAGTTTTTATATTTATAATTAATAATTTTAGATATTGAAATATTGTCAGTTTTTTTAACATAACAGATTTTTTTGTTAAATTAAGAGGAATGTTGTAAAAAATTATCGACAAATAAAAAAAGGAAATTTAATAAAATTTCAAATTGATATTTTAATAATTTTATATTTTTTTTAAATCTTTAAATGTTTAATATTAATTTTTTTGTTAGTTTTTATGTTAATTTAAACTCTTATGTTTAATTATATTTTAATTTTTAGTAATATTAAAATATAATTATTCTATTATTTAATTGTTTTTTAACTTTTATTAATAAACATTAAATAAAATATTAAACAGAATTGCACATCTTTTATAAATAATTTTGTCTTTTAAATAAAATAAAACTATAATAATAATTATTAGATCGAATCTTATTTAATATCACAATTAACTATGAATTTTTGTAATTTATAATTATTAGATCGAATCTTATTCATGACCAAAGTCCACTCATCAGCACTACTCTTTGATTTAGTGTGTTTTCTTTATAATTTGTAGCTTATGTAACTTGTATAATAACTTTTTTGTGTGTTAAATATTATTAAATATCCTCATTTATTATTTTATTCATATTTGATTTGCTAAACAGTAACGATAATAATAATAATAAGAATAAAAGAAAGTCCTCACTTATATTATAATTATAAGGTTCAACATCATGATATTATGTTATACAAAACGCAGAAGATTGTCTATTAAAAATCATTTCATATTGTTTACAGATGGTCTTTCACTAATATTTACAGATAAAAAATCAATTATATACATATATATATATATATATATATAGCAAATAAAATATTTCATATTGTTTATCTGAAAAAATATTATGAACCATATTATGTCTTATTATATTACAATATACAAATACTGTAACAATACATAAATAATACATTTTTTATATATATGATGTAATAATATGATAGTTTTAATACCATTGATAAATTTGTTGCTATTTAAAATAATAAATCATAATTCATATTTAAAGTAAATTATTTATCTATAATAATGTATAACTAATAAAAATGTATACAATGTGGTAGTTTCAGGAGTAAAAGACAACGGAGAAAACCAGAATGTGCTAAAAAACAATGCATGCACACCCCTAAAGTGGTAGTGGTGGTGGTTGGATAGATCCAATTTAAGAAAGAGTGTTTTTTTTTTTTATTTGCATAGACACAGTTTATCCAGACAATCACCTTTCTTTTTTGCTACCAACTTTTTTGAAAATATAATAATGTTCCTCAATGTCTTGTTATCTCTTTAACAAGTTCTCGTATGTCTCTGCAACTTCTGCTTCATCATTATCACAGAGACAATAGTGTTCTTCATGAAAGCATAAATGAGCAACATTAAGAAGATCATTAATTAGACAAGTCGCAAGAAAATTAACCACGCTTACAAGCAAAGGTTTAACAGTGAAAAGACAAATTTTTACATTAATGCAAAACCAAACTTGCATTCCAATTAGGGTTTAATTAGGGTTCCTCCCAAAGTTTATACTGTGATACAAGTTAAAGAGTAGATATCTTAAGACAACGAGTTGTGTAGGACAGTAGAGAACTGGTTTTTGCATTGTTGTGTTTGGGTTGGTAATTAGGTCAAATATGGATTTCAATTTTACCATGATTAATGTATTATAATAATAATTACTGGTGAATCTGGATATCCCAGCTTGGCGGCTAGTGCTTGGCAGCTGTATTGTGATGAAGATTTTCCCACTGACATGATTGCATACACAGAATGTTGAACAGAAGAGATCCACTGAGAAGTAACAAAAGTGAGAACTGACAAACATTGTGATTCAGAAAACTAAGGATGATGAATCCACCACCCAAATAAGGGAAGGAATTCAAGCTCTGGTTGTCTTGTCAAAATAAAAAACTCTGTCCCCACCTTCAATTCTCACCCACAACAACAACACCACTGCTTCTTACCGATTCATATATATCCTGAGTGGGTTTATTGAATCGCTTTGGCACAGAATGTACCAATATGTGTTTGTTTAGTGAAAGAACTACTCATCAAAGTTATCATCTTAGGACATGAAAGAGTTACAATTAATGAAGCAATTGTTGGTTATAGGTTTAGAAGTTATATTCTGTAAGTTTTTAGGTTAAAATATGTTTGGCATGAAGTGAAATCAATAGTGAGAAAAGAGAGTATTTTGGTACATAATATCCGACTTTAAATGACTTAAAGTAATTTTTTATATGGGGTACTTTAGGATCAACGTAAGTTTTAAAAATTATATTACACTATCTTTTAGTTTTAGTCTAATGTAAATTTTGAAAATTTAAGTTAGGTATTCATTTTATAATCTCTACATGCAACTTTCTTTTTTTCTTACTTTTTTTTTTTAATTGTGAAGGTTAGTGGTCTAAATCTTTATTTTAATTTTTGAAATTTGATATTACGATTATTTAGGTTATATAATGCACAACCTTCCCTCTCCGACTTATATGAAGAATTTACTTTTTGTATACCTTGATTTTAAGTTAGATTAAACTTCTTTGTTGAAATTTTAGTTAAAGATATATTTTATTGAGATTTTTTTTTTTATATTTCAAGAGGTTTTAATTTAAGTCAAAGTAAAATAATTTTAATTCTAAAAAATATCCAAAATTTACGTCAAATTTAAAAAACTCCAAAACTTTGATCCGAGATAAATTTAATTTACTTCCATTTACATCGGAATAGTACTATTGAGATAAAAAATCAAAAAAATAAATCCACATAAAAAAACTTCTGTTATAAGAATGTAATATTAAAAGTCAAAAGAATAAAATATCATTATAAGAAACTTTTGAAAGTAATGTATTGTAAAATAAAAAAAGAAAAATTGATAGACTTTATATAATTACTCTTTCATCGTGAAAATGACTTAAGAAAAATATAATACATTATTTCTTATAAGTTAAATTTATATTATGAATTAAAATTATTATAATATTAGTTCTCGAGTAAGTATTCACCAAAGTTTTTCATCAAGTAATACAAAAAAAGTATTATAAAAATAAAGAATTGTTTTTGGGTTGTCATTACAACTCAAAAGTCTCTTGGGCGTATAGGAGATTTGAGTAGTAGTGTATGATAGAAGGGTTTGCAGCTTTATTCATACAAAATTGTATGAAAGTTTGTAATTTCTATCCAAAAAATTGCATTTTGAGTGATAATACTTATGTTGAGTATGTGTAGATGTAGGTTTTGAGGTGTCAATTGTGTTCTTTAATTTTTCGCTCTTATTTGTGAGTATGCTTCGGGTTTGAAGATATTATTTTCTTATTATATATATATATATATATATATATATATATATATATATATATTTTTTTTTTTTTTTTTTTTTTGTCAATTAGTTTGTCTGTGCTAAAAGACGGCAAGTGTATCTTGATCTCGATTGGATGCTTCTTGGTGTGTTCAAATCTCAACTCTTTTTCCTTGTTTTGTTGAACAAAAAATAGTGCTTGTGCATAAATCAAAACTTGTCCTATTTTAGCATGTGTTGAACCTTATGCAGAAACTCTTATGAATATTCACAATCTCTTAATGGCTACAGCCAGAAGATGATCTTTGAATTCACGTAGTGGTTTGAAAGATAGATTGCATTCAATCAAAATCGTTCAAGGTGGCCAAAGCTCATCATTCTATCGCATGGAAAATTTACAAACTCATCACTCCTAACATTACATTTTCACGACAACATCTTCCTTTCAATAATCATTGGCACGAAATATTTAATATTAGTGGAGATAAAACGAGAAGGATATGGATACATGCGAGAAAACAAATAATATATATAACAATATTAATAGTGATGGATCATTCAAAAGATAATAGATTATACTAAGAAAAATACAATACAAATAAGATATAAGTCTAATCTAAAACTTAATGAATTTATAAATTTTTTTATTATATAATACTCAACTTTATCATTTTTTTATTAAAAAAAATTAAACTCATCCTTAAATTTTTTTTAGTACCAAAAAGTTTAAGCTCTATTAAATGACAAATCCCACTAATCCATCTTGGAAGAGCACATATTGGAATAAGCACTTTTATCATGGTAAACTTACTTGTGGTTACAAAAAGTATTATTTGTAGCTTTCATGGTGGTAGGAGTGAGTTTGTTTACCACAAAGTTTATCAATTTTAAAACACATAATGCTTCACTTTACTTGCAACAGTACCGTTTGTTTGTGCAGATCCCAAGAGAAAAATAAGTGAATGTCTGAAATGGGTCTTTACAGAAAGTGACAACATGGCCTTCTTCGACCATATTAACCGTTGTAGTTATCATGTACCATTATTAGTGATTGAAGATTGGACAACATTTTTACAAAAATAATTATGATATTCCCTAACAAAGTAAGAAATTTAATATTCTATATACTCATTATCATCCACAAGCTGACAAGAATTTCTTTTTCTTTTCTCTATCTTTTATTACACTCCAGGACCCAAACATTATTGCTTCGGTAAAAAAAATAAAAAATACAGAAGAGTTTAAAAGAGTTTTGAGGTGTGATTATCATTGGATTCCTTAAGTTATGGTTGGGTTTGGGTGATCATTAATTGAAGGAGAGAGTGGAAACAAAATCTCTAACCCAATGCCACTTGAGATGTGTATCTTGGTAGATTTTGCAATCCAAAATACTTGAAACTCCACACATATCTATAGTTGGTTAAGTTGTAGGTTAAAGATAGTTTATTCAGGTAGTGGCCTCCACTAGGGCAATTATTGAAGATATTTGAATTTTTTTTCTCTTAGGGTTTGATGTGGGGGCCATGGAAATTGACTAAGAGAGAGAGAGAGAGAGAGAGATGAATAATGAATGAGATGGAACAATGTAGTGATGAAGGAATTAGATTACGTGTTAACAAAAAGCTGAGCTACAAGATCTATTTGAGATGATTTTGGCTCCCAACCATGTTAAGAGAAAAAGGGAAAGCAACCAAAAGGAACTCGACCATCTAACATTATAAAAAGTGCCATTTGGAATCTATACACAGATTGAAAACGATATTTTCATAATATTTCAGAGTCAAAACTATAAACACATTTCTCACTGCTTAAAACTAAAATAAGTGGAAGTTAATTTTAATTATTTTAAATTTAGTGTACGTGAAATAGTGTGTGAGAGAGTACGTAGTAAAATATTTACGCCTATATAAAGTTCATCTAATGAATAGTTTTCGTCATGGGAATATATTTTGCAAGTAATTAACCAGTTTTCCTATCTAACTCATGAATTCAACTTATTTAAAATTAACGATGATTACATTCTACCTTTGTTTTTAACTTTACCCATTTCATCACTTAGGAGGTGAAAATATTATATATTGAAACGAAATCATAGTGTCATGGATAAAATTCACATGTCATGTTTGTGAATTAGATTTGGTTACTCTAAAACTTTCAATTATCACTTCAAATATTAATGTTTTGAAATTATAAGATTTTGTTAAATATATGTCTAATTTATATAATTTTATCAATTATACTTTTATGTTGAGAAGTGAACTTTAAGTCTAACTCAATCTCATAGACTGACTTCTAAGGTGAAGTTTGAACCCACTTATGCACTTTAAATTGATTTTATCTCTAGTTAATGTTGAACTTCCCACACACCTCCCTCATTCCAAGGTACATACATCTTGAATGTGTGACTAGACATTAATGATTGTCCGATAGCGATCTGATAGTGGATGGAACAATAGACCGAACAAATATTAATTCTTTTTAGGATAAGTTTCAATTCATGTCTCTAATATCATGTTGTAAGAAGTGAATTTTAAGTCTAATACAACCTTACAAAATCTGCTTGTAAGGTAAAATTTGTACCTACTTATATATTCTAACTTGGTTTTATCTTTAGCCAATGTGAAACATTTAACATTGTTTTAATTGTTGATTATGTTAAAGTTTATTTCTTAAAAGAGTCAAATCCATATGATGGCATGCACTAAGTGTTTCCAAAAATATTTATGTTCATATATGTAGTGATTATTTAAATTATTGAATTTAAATTATTTGGAGAAATATTTCTACAAAGTTTACTTTTTGTGTCACTATTGAATTTAAACTATTTAAAATTAGGTAGAGTTATTTAAATAAGAATTTATTGTTTAAGAGTGGTGTAGATTTGTGTTAGATACAAGAATATTAATATGAAATGTTGTTGGAAAGAGAAAATAATCGTGAGTTGAGTAACTAATTGATGAACACTTTAATTTGAACGAAAAATATATTACATTACTTGATAAAATTGAGTTTCAAATTATTGAGAAAAATGTCTAATTTACTTAAAATAGAATAAACTTGAAAAAAATCACACATCGTTGTTGTGTTAGTTCCACGTAACTATATATTACTTCAAAAATTTGTATGATGTTTATTTGAAAAAAAGAGAGGAAGTAATGGAAACTTTACAAGACATAAAAAATCTGAATTCATACATTAATAGAATTTCTATAATTGAGAATAATGATGTTTTAGATCATAAATTTTAAATATGTTTGTTTTGATAAATGACTAAAATTTAGTTATAAATATAAAATTAGAAATTTATTTACTTTCAAAATAACTTCTTTTCATACCAATCGATGTACATGTATTCAAACCAGTCGAACAATATTCAATACTAAATCCTTTAAATAAAGACTTCTACAAAGTGCTACAATGACCAGTGAAAGTCTTTTTTTTTTAATGTGAAAGAGTTGTGTAATGATAAATCTATTAATACGTTGTTTGTTCTAGGTATATGAAATCTAAAGTTTGAAATAGTTTATGTGACAAAAATTATAAAGAATAATGTAAATGCATTTCATCCATTAATTTTATTTTATATTTTTAATTTTTTTTATAATAGAAATTATTTATGTGTGTATAATATAATTTTATCATATGTGATATGATCGATTAATATTTCTTTTTATTTTTTTAATAGTTTTTATACAATTGCATTGCCTGAGAACTGAACTCATTTTAATTTTAACCTTTTACTTTATTTTGTGTTAATAGTTTACGTTAATTTGTGACTTAGAATCATAAATATGTGAACCAATTGTTTTGTTTTTATAGAAACAACCTCATGCACTAGTTTAAAACTTTTATTTATTTATCATAAGAGGCTTTATTATTATTTAAAATATTTTTATTTTGAAAATATAATAAAACCATGCAAATGCTTTTCTTGTTTTTATTTTACTAGCAAGTGAAGAAAAAGTATGTTAAAAAAAAGTACAAGAATGTTCAATCCGTATACAGAACACAAAAAAAAAAAAAAAAATAAAA
>Ga0214545_1009932_pt1 | contig 14147 bp, 4 predicted proteins | sample CNSS4metaG_FD_160064 | JGI IMG/M metagenome (GOLD analysis project Ga0214545, IMG submission 160064) | Root nodule microbial communities from cowpea collected in UCLA plant growth center, Los Angeles, California, USA - CNSS4 | ecosystem: Host-associated > Plants > Roots > Nodule | place: USA... | reverse complement strand
GGATAACTTTCTTTTTACCACTTTTAACAAATAAATTCATTCTTTTATTCTTCATCAATATATCTATTTCTTTTTTAAGTTTAAGATTAAAAAATAATTTATCATAATTAAAAAATGAAAAATTAAGAGTCACTAAAAGAAAAAATCAATGACAAACAAGTTTCAAATAAAAGATAGTTATAAAAAAACACATAGAACAATCATTTTTTTCTCTCATAATCATAAAAAGAAAAATATAAGACTCATATGGTAAAAAATAATGTTAACTATTAAACAAATATTTCATTATCAAGTGGATATATAAAAAATTTACTTTTTTTTTTCACAAATGAAAAAAATAAATAAATGAGAAATGAGAGCAAAAATAACAAATTTGTATTTAACTGTTTTTTTTTTCAAAATAAAAACAAAAGATCATAATAAGTTGTGAAAAACTTAAAAATACAATGAAAAAATAAAAAATATGTTAATAAATATTTTTTATTTTTTATTATATTTTATTTTATATTTTATTATTTATTAATATTAAATGTTATATTAAAATAAATAAAAAATACTAAATTAAACTTCTATTTTACTATATATTACATATAATTTGAAAATTTTAAAAAAAATAAAAATAATTTATATATATATATAATATAAACAAAATTAAAAAATTAAGGGGGGGCCATGGCCCACTCTGCTCCAATAAAAGTCCGCCACTGTCATTAGGGTTTTGCTAGAAGTCCTGACTTTCAAGGAAAGTTATGATATTGGAGACAACAACAGGAACATGCGTCGGTTCCGATCATGGTGGTGCTCGGATCGTGTTACCGTTTTTGTTTGAGGATTGTGATATGCGGGAATTTATTGGGGCATGTTCCTAGATAATCTATTCACTCCAAATAATTTTTTTGCACTCTATGAAAGAACATGTCCATTTTTCAATTATTTTATTTGAAGAAATAATTTTTTCATCCCATCTTCGTTTATTGTGGCTATGATCTTCCACTTTTTCATCATCTAAGATCCAAGGTCATTTGGGTACTTTAATATTGAACAAGCGTTCATTGTCATATACTAACATGATTCATTGTTTTTCCAAAATTAATTTGATCACAAGTTTTCATATTTTAAGTCCATGATCAAATTTCCAATAATTTCTTAGGAACTCATAATAGGTGATGAGCATGTCAGATTTTTCAAAACTATGACGTGAAAAAGACTAAGATTAAACTAATGAATTCTGAAAACTTTGTAGGTTAGGGAGCTGATGGACAACCATTATATCAATACAAGGTCATAGAAATGTTATAGAGGACCCAAATCAGAGAACCATACCATAATCTCTTTTAAGAGGATCTCATCAAATGTCTTGAATATGAGCTTTTTGGTAACTTTGAGGTACACAAAATTAGCACCGATAATTTCAGTAAAAAGCTTCTTATTGATGTATCGGTTGTTTTACTTAATTTTTTTATGTTTATTTTATGTTTAAAGTTTAAACTTAATGAAGTTAATATGACTCTTCCTATAACCTTATAACCACTAAATATAGTCTTTACTTATTCCAATATTTACTATATTTCAAGTATTCAAAATCAGGTTGCTGATGAAGTGCCTTACCAAGTAAGATGCAAAAATGTAAGATTTAAAAATGTGCTTGCAGAAAAAGTATTCATTTTAAAACAGTTCTTTCAAGATCTAACTAAAATTACTATTGTAATATTCATGCATTCCTTGTCTTTGAGTATGTTAAATATGCTAACATGAGATGATTTTAAATTTTAATTTCACAGGATGAAGAGAGTGGCCAAGAATTGCTAACATCGCGTGGAGGATCATCACTTGATAGTAATTTTCATGGAGTTTGAAGTATATGTTATGATATTTCAAGACTTAGTTAGATTAATTTGACATATCTCTTACATATGTTAGGATTTTTTCAATCATTCATTCTGCACTTTATAATTTGTAATTTGCATTTTAACATACTATTTCCTTGTTTACTATCTAAAAGCATATGGAATTTTGTAGTGTTGTTTGGTGTAATTAATGGTAGAGTTAATGAAAAATCTTGATCACTTTTTATGGAGAAAAGAGAACATAATCCTTTTGATAAGACAAGTAAATATTTGTAAATGAAATATTGGTTAACATATGAATGAAAAGCAATTACTAAATACTTTTATAATATTAAAAAAAATTAAAATATTTCAAACATTTTTTTTTATTTTTAATTGCCAAAATATGATATATTTTGTAGCGGTTTTTAGCCGTCAAAATACGATATATTTTGTGACGGTTTTTAATGTCAACTTTATATTTTGTGGCGATTTTTAACCGTCAAAATATGATATATTTGGTAGCGGTGTTTGACCGTCAAAATATTATATTATTTGTGGCGATTTTTAACCATCAAAATATAATAAAATATCATAAAATAAGAGTAAATTTTGTAGCGGTGTTTAACCCCTAGAATTTTTTTTTCTTTTTTTACAGCAATACCAACGGTTAATTTTTTTGTCACAAATTGTTTTTGACGGATTTTTAAACCATCAAAATTTTCATTTTGGTGAATTTTAACCGCTAAAATTTTTTATTTTAACCGTCACAAATGTCTAATTTTTTTGTAGTGTTATCATTTATAAATTTACTTATATATTAAATATGAAGTTAAATTTCGAAAATTCTTGGGTATTAAAAGAAAATAATAAAATATTTATATTTTTTTACTTAAAATTTATAATTTTTCTGTAGATATATTATTTAACTTTAAATTAAATTATATTATATATGTAACGTTCCAATTTAGTAGAATAATTATAATAAATAAAATGTTATAGGGTTATAGTATAAAATGGAACACCAATAGAAAAAAATATAAGAATTAACCTTCTAAAGTTATCCATAATATTATTAGAGAAAGAGAACTAAGGCACAAAACATTTGCCATAAGCTTAACTTTTGAGAGTGCTCACAGAACAAGGAGTTGCAAAAAAATAAAAAATAAAACGGTATGACAAAAGTTACTCAAAAGAGCATCAGCTACCATGTCCAAAATAAGATAACAACATCACTATCATTCGAACGATCCCCAGGAATCTCCACGTCTGCTCACACCAAGGATTTGGTGATCATCGCAAAAAGAAATACCACAAAAGACAACAAACACAAGCAAAAGGGTAAGCTAGAGATAAAATATTTAACATGTTATTGAGCAAGCAGATTATAAAACAAGCTATAGACAAGCAAAGCAATAAGCACCCAAAACATGTGAAAGCAAATAATTGAAGGACTCTCTAACTTAATATCCAGATCATACTCTTGATATAGAATTCTAAAGGAAGTATGCACATATGCTGGTTTCTGATAATGTAGATTTTTACCATTATCTAGGCTATCTTTTGCTAACAAAATCAACTCCTCTTGAGCTTTTTACCCACTTAATCCTCACTTTTACTTTGCTTTTGTGAATAAATACAATATGGGTTACATAGATCTAATTATGCCATTAATCCCCATTTTTCTGACCAATTTAATGATAGGAAGCTTTTGTCTCAAGCCAAAGAAGTTGTCAACCAGAGAAGAAAGAAGAAAAAAAGCCAAAATTGAAGAGATGAACATAGTAGTTCAAGGCTGAGCGCCATTCTTCTCGCATTTTTTGGGCGTTGAGCGCCAGAAGCCAACGTTGAGCGCTGATTGGCTCGCAATTTTTGGACGTTGAGCGGTGCAGGGACGACGTTGAGCGGCACCTGTGCTGATGTGGCAAAATTAAACCTATTTCTTCTGGATTCTCGAGGGGGAAACGATCTTTGGCAATGGGAGGTGCGAGCAAACTCGTTTTGGAGAGCTTGGAGGTGTGCTAGGACTTGTGGGAACGACTCTTTCTTCCTCCTTGTATCTCTTTCTCTTCCATTTCTTCCATTTGCAAGCTGGAGCTCTCCATGACAATGGAGAGCTAAACCCATTTTTGTTAGGGTTAGATGTAGCCACTGCACTCTTATGTAATTGCAATGCTTTGAATATATAAATGCCTCTTTCATTGAATGCTAGTCTTCTTGTTTCTTTACTTAATGCTTGCATTGATTTAGACATCCATTGCATGATTTTTGATTCATTGGGTGTGAAAATATCTTTTGAAACCTTGATTTGGAACAATAAAACTCAATGGAGATTATACCTAGGAATGGGGCTTGACCCATTGGTTGTATTAAACCCTAGTGCATAAAGCAAATTTACTTATTAAGAGTTCAAGGAATTAACTCTTAATAAGAAAATTTAGGCTTAATCCATTAAGGAATTAGGGTTTCAGTAAAATTGTGGGTTGGCATTGGCATATTAATGTAGAGGATGTAAAATTGTAGTTGCATGAGAGCATAGTTCGTGAATTCTAACCCCAACAATATCAATTCATATCATTTCTAATATTTTCCATTCACTAAATGTCTCTAACTTCCAAAGTTCAATTTTAATCATTTATGCAAAATTTAATTTCATACATGAAACTTAAAATATGGATTCATTCTTTAGTTTAGATTAGTCACTAATTACGCAAATATTTAGTATACACGAGTCTCTTGGGAAACAATATCCCGGTTTTACCGGTTACTACTTGCGCGACCTGGTACACTTGTCGGAGTCTTAACAGTTTCTAAACTCTGCAAAGTCTAGACGCAAGGGGTTATCACCCAACCACACAGGGTTAATCCTCTAATGTCTTGGGCCCAACCCAATACTAGGACCTCCTGCCACTCTCACCACATAAATTATTCTACTTTATGTGAGTGTGAATAATTATTAGATTTCAGGATACCTTCCTTTATCGAGACATCTCCTATATCAAGGTATACACTAATCACCATCACCAAGAGTTTTCCTTGAAACTCTTTTACCAACAAAATCCACATGCCATATCAAGCATTCAATTCTCATGCCAAACCACCACCAACCATACAGTCATGTTTTCCATTTCATACACAACATAACAAGATCCCATTCAATCTCATGCTTTATAAATGCATACCAATGTCCAACCCAACCAAGTCATGGCTCATTACATAACAACACATTATGCAAACGATTTGGGATTTTAGAAATAAAACTGCAGCTTGTGTAAAGCTCCAAAAATTTTGCATTTATATTCAAATTAAAGATGATTGAATCAAGAACCAAATGCAACAAGAACCAACTTAATTGAATAACTATAGAGAAAGTTATGCACCAAACAAGCAACGAAGGTCAATGCTGTCAACAACCAAACTACAGGAACCTTGCGATAAAAACTGCTCTCACTACAGAGCTTCAATTCAAGATCCGACCGGTCAAAGTCAAGAACTAGGTGTTAAGGATCGGCTGTTAAAATTTTAGCTCGATCCAACGATTAACGAAGTAGGAACCCTCATTTTACAAAAAGTGTACAATATAGGAAAATGGGTAGCGCTACACCATATGCTTCTTGGTTGTGAGATTTTGACTTGTTCCACTGCACAATTTGGTATCTTGCACTTTTATTTTCTCAAAATCATTTCAAAGATGTTTATAGATGATACCAAACTGAACAATTGCAACAATCAATATCTCTTATTCCAATTGCAATCCAAACTACATAAAATTCTCTAACCCATAGATACCCAAACATGAAATTCATCCCAATTCAATGCAATCATCAATCAACATACTCAGCACATTCTAGAACAAAAATAAGTACGCACTATTTCAAAGAAAAAGAAGAAGTTCTAGCTTCCCTTACTAGGAAAAGGAGGACTGCAGCGTAAGAGAGCTCTAACAAGGCTCACTGCAACACAACAATAGTGTAAGAAGCTGAAAAAGAAGGACGTACAAGTATGAAAATGAGACCTTGACAAAGACTTCGTGAGACCAAGACTTAGGAACAAAGACAAGCAGAAAGAAAATGGGGTTTTAATGTAACTTACATGGAGATATGAGCTCAAACAGCTCTGAATAAGGACGGTTCACTGGCTCAAGGTGCAAAGGTTGGTGCCCTAACAGAGCTCTTGCAGCACTACAAGGAAGGGGCAGAGATTGTTTTCTGTAAAAAAAATGGCAGAATGTAGAGTGAGTGGCTGTGAAGGGGTCTTGGGGGGTCCAAAGTGGGCTGAACATGGAGCCTTGAAAAGGTTAGACCCCAACCCCTATTTGGAACAAAGTGTAAAAATAAAAAAGGTCTCACAATATATATAAATAATATAAATAAAATAAAAAGTTACAAAAATATTTGTAATAAATTAGAATAACATGATATCTATTATTTAATAATATGATTAATTTCTGTCAATTAACTCGTACAATTTTTTTAATATTATTATAAAATAGAAAATAAATTCTATGAAATTATAAAATAAAATTTAAATTTAATTTATTTTTTTTTCTTTTATGAATTCAAATAAAATATTTAGTTAATATGTCAAACATTAATTAATTAGTATAATAATAATAATAATAAATATATTACAATATTCTAAAATTGTGTGTGATTTTCAATGTTATCCACTTTTAAGCTAAATGGAGACTATGCCAACCAATTAAAGATTTAATAAAGATAACCCACTAATTGGATGTAGTAATAAAGTAAAAGATCAATTAAACAGAAGTTATGGATGATGAAAACGAGCAAAAAGTAAGTTAAGTAGACTAAAAATGTTAACCAATCACTTCTAATTTTATAATAATCTGCTTTTCTAACAGACAAAAGTTTAAAGAGAATAAAAGGTTTTCTTATTTCAAGAAGTGGGCATGGCAGTACAGGAATTACATTTTGTGGAGGCTTTTTATTGGCGATTAAGCTAATTTTTATTGCTATTGATTTTACTTTTAACCAAGACCTTAACAAAAACAATGTTAATATACTCATAACCCATATATTCCAAATGAAAAATCGTATTAAAGTATTATATAATATTACACACTTGGCACTAAAATATATCTGAGGGGTAAAAAAAAAAGTAGAGAACATAATTAACATTTGAAGTAACATGATATTTGAAAATCTAAGACAAATAGTACAGAAGATTGAACAGAAAAAGACATAGAATGATTTGGTAAGTATAAAGAAAGGGTTGTTGTGTTGGAGTTCCATCATGCACCCGCTCTAAGCTCTTCTCCTGCGCCTGCTCCATGACCATGATGAGGACCTTGCACTTTGGTCCTTATAATCGGTGGTGGCATTCTTTTCTCAACCCCAAATTCAATATCACCTTCATCCCTCGGACGCAAATCATGGATCTGTGGCCTATGCTGCATAGGACCTCTCTGGTTGCTGCTGCTGATGCTACTGTGCCTATTGTAGCGCTTGTTGCAAAGGCGACCAAGAACACAAGCAACCACAGAAATTACTAGAATTATGGCAAGGACAATGAAAACTGCTCCAAAAGACCCATTTGAGTGGTGAGATGATGATGAGGGTGGCTGATTTGTAGGGTAAACTTGGACTGGTTGCTGTGGCTGATCTTGAAGAGACATGCCTGGGAAAGAGAAATGGAAATTCTTCAGATTTGGGAGTAAAAAGGGGTTTCGATGATATTATTAAGTTTGATGTCCCTTGTTTGTTCTTTGAGTGCAGGTTAAGATTCATAGGGTTAACTCATCAAGCAAAGCAATTGCTAGATTATCTATCACAACAGGTTTTCTGTTGCAATGTTGGTTCACGTAATTAATTAGGGTTTCAATTTTAGCATCTAAAAGGTGGAAAGATGAGAACATTCTTTAATAAAGACAACTAAAGACATTCCTTGTGCTGTGTTCTTTAGGTATTGGCTCTTTTAATTTGCTTTCTACATCAAAGAAAATAATAATAAATATTATATATAATGTAAGAGCTTTGTTCTTTGTTTGATTTGTATAGAAAGTCGCAAGAGCTTGGTGATGTAAGAGAATCACCCTTCATCCAAGTATACCATTATTACGTTCATGTTAAATCATTGGAATTATTACTATAGCTAGTTTCTGAACTATGCATATGTAACATTAGAGTACACGCATCTTTTTATTTGTTGATTGCTTGTTGGGTATAGTTTCTTACATGAAAGATAATTTAAGATGTTCTAATACCAATTGTATTTTTTTTTTAATATGTTTAATTTTTTTAATTTTTCAATTTTTTAATATAGAATCGGAAGACAATTATATTTGTCGAAAGGATAGAAGATGACTTTCTTTTACTTCATTCCCTTTTTCATGAATATAATACTATTTTTAAACTATTCTACAGTTATAGTATGAGCATGAATTCATCTTAAAAACTCTTTTTTTTTAATGTCACATACTATTAATTATAGAAGAAATTAAAGTTGTGGAAAGTGGTATCATCATGGTTTAAACGTGGGTATCGGGATTGAAATATCAATCAATAAGGAAAACCAATCTTATCTACTAAATGGAATCGCATTCCCTTTGTTCCTTTTTCTCTTTTTACAAAAGAAGCAATATGCTCTTCGGCATTGGTTTACATTATATTCTAACAAGAAAAAAGAGACTCTCTGAAAAATAAATAAATAATAAATAATGAATAACTTTTAATATGGTGTAACGAATCTAAGTATATGAAGAGTATTCAAAAAGTAGAATAAGAGAAAAAAAAAACAAATAAAATAAATAAGATTGTAACATAGAAATAATAGTTTACATGAGTAGTTAAAAAAATATATACTAGTTACTTATTATCGTCGTACGATGTCATCCTCTTTTTCTTTCTTCCACCATTATACCTTTTATGATTAATATTTTATAATATATATATATATATATATATAAAGTTAATATTTTTTATTAAGTAAAACTTACTTGAAACCTAAATTAGAAAATAATTTGGTAGTAAAATAAATATATAGAGAAGTTAAGGATTAACAAAATCAAAAAGTTCTTTTCATCAGTATGGATTCATGATCGTCTCTAATGATTGTTCTCTTCAATCATTAAGAAAACTAATCATTGAAAGTTCATATAACTCTAATAAAAGTACGAACAGCATCATCTATATATTTTATGAAGAAACAAACATTCAACTCTTTACTATTTTTAGTAGTGTATTTAGATAATTTAAAAAGTAATTTATTTATTTGGTAAATTTAAAATTCTTATAAATAAAATGAGTTATTTGAATCATGGAATTTAAAAGAAATTGAAATTTAAGAATTTTAATAAGATATTTTAAATAATAAAACTATAGAATTTGAAATTTACTAGCAAAATTAGAATTGAAATTCCACGAGTTATAACCCTCTTTATATTTATATATATATATATATATATATATATATATATGAAAAAAATTAAATATTAAATATTATTTGAATAGTTAAATTTTAATACTTTTGGTAAGTTTTAATTCTAAAAATATAAAATGAAATTTTATTTTATATGAGAAAATAAATTAGTATCCATAAGCTACACTCAAATATATAATATAGATTGACTCTTCCAACACATTTCTCACGCTGAAATATATATCTATCGAGTATAAAATTAAACATTAATAGTATTCGATAATAGTCTGATAGTGAGTGAAATCATAGATCCAACAAATAACGACATTTGTTATGATAGTCTCTAATAATTTTGATATCATGTTAAGAAGATAATTATTTAATTCCATAAAATCAACTTATAAGATGAGATTTGCACTCACTTGTATACTCTAAATTAATTTTATTTCTAATTAATATAGAACTTCAAACAAAATATAAAATATTTTAATTATTCTATCCAAACAAAATATTTAAAAAACTATAATTTCAAATAATTTAAATATCATTTATTTAAATTTCTTAAAATTATAGAAATCACCTTGTCAAAACACAAGGTAAAGGCATACCCAAACACTATTTTTAATGATATTGAGAGATAGTTAGGATTATGAAATCAGTTATGTGATTATCTTGATAACCACAAACTATAGAACTTATAACACTAGTATCATCTGGACTCTATTGTTGGTATCTACCTTTATCTTAAAGTGTGTTGTTCTTACAGTATCTCATGACTCAACATACAACGTTAAAGTTTTACCATTTTGAAAGATTCTAAAAGAGTTTTCACTGTAATTCAATATCAATAAACACCTATTTAGAGGTATCGTCACACATTTCAACTGTAGTGGGAAGTCTCACCCCTAAAAATGAAACCAATAATTAGAAGTTACAGAAGAGGCAAGTTCCGACAATGTTGGACTATGGAAAATGGGGTTTTTTCCTACACCTCAGTGATTTTATTTTGCACCTCCGAGCACTTTTTAAAATTTAAAAATGTCTTTTGACTATTTGAGCAGAGTAACACACTTCTCATCCCAAAAATATCCAATGTAGGTCGAGGACTTCCAAATGGCGAAAACACACACACATATATTCATTTTTAATTTTAATTTTAATTTTAATTTTATTTATTTTTTAATTTTATTTATCTTTTAATTCATTATATAAAAACAAAATTATATATATATATATTAATATTTTATTTTATTTTTAAAATATATATTAAGAAATATTAAAAATTGTAAAAAATATAAATTTTAAAAAAATAAAAAATAAATAAAAGCAAGCCGATTATAAAACAGGTTATAGACAAGTAAAAGCAGTACCCAAAACATGTGAAAGCAAAAAATAAAGGAAGTATGCACCTATGCTGGTTTCTAAACTCTGCAGAGTCTAGAGGCAAGGGGTTATCACCCAACCACACACAGGGTTAATCCTATGATGTCTTGGACCCAATATGTCCCAAGACTAGGATCTCATGCCACTCTCACCACATAAATTATTTTACTCTATGTGAGCGTGAATAATTATTAGAGTTTAGGATATCTTCCTTTATCTAGACATCTCCTATATCAAGGTATACACTAACCATCATCACTAAGAGTTTACCCTTGAAACTCTTTTACCAACAAAATCCACATGTCATATCAAGCATTCAATTTTCATACCAAACCACCATCAACCATACAGTTATGTTTTCCATTTCATACACAACATAACAAAATCTCATTCAATCTCATGCTTTATAAATGCATACCAATATCCAACCCAACCAAGTCATGGCTCATTACATAACAACACATTATGCAAACGATTTGGGAGTTTAGAAATAAAATTGCAACTTGTGTAAATCTCCAAAAATTTTGTATTTATATTCAAATTAAAGATGATTGAATCAAGAACCAAATGCAACAAGAATCAACTTAAATGAATAACTATAGAGAAAGTTATGCACCAAACAAGCAACAAAGGTCAATGCTGTCAACAACCAAATTACAGGAACCTTGCGATAAAAACTGCTCTCACTACAGATCTCCAATTCAAGATCTGACCAGTCAAAGTCAAGAACTAGGTGTTAAGGATCAGCTGTTACAATTTCAGCTCGATCCAACAGTTAACAAAGTAGGAACCCTCATTTTACGAAAAGTATACAGTGTAGGAAAATGGGTAGCACCACACCATATGCTTCTTGGTTGTGAGATTTTTACTTGTTCCACTGCACTTGATTATATATCAAAGAAAAAAGAAGTTGTAGCTTCCCTTACCTTAATGAGACTTAGCTAAACGAAACTGAACTTTAAGGAAGAGCACCACAGCTGCAGGAACAAATTAAGGAGCTGAAATATATCGACACCTAAATCAAAATAGAGTTACAAGAACGAACCCTAAGCAAGGCCACCACAATATAGCTGGAAAAAGGAATGTTGAGGTCTACTTACATGGACATATGAGCTCAGACAGCTCTGAACATGGATGACTCACTAGCTCATGGAGACAAGAGTTGGTGTTCTAGCAGAGCTCTTGCAGCACTACAAGGGAGGGGAGAAACTGTTGTCTGTAAAAAGTGGCAGAATGAAGAGTAAGTAACTGTGAGGGGGTCTTGGGAGTTTCAAAATGGGTTGAACTTGGGCCCTTGAAAAGACCAGGTCCAACCCTTTCTTAGAACAGAGTGTAAAATAGAAAAAAAAAATGTCTCACATTAACTTTTTTAAATTTTATTTAAAGTTTAAATTTTTGAATTATAATTATTTTTTCTTTAGTTTATTATTTTCTGTTTTATTTATTTTCATCTTTTAATATGCATTTGAAAAATAAAATAAAATATTAATATTTCTTAATATATTTCAAAAGTAAAATTAAATTTTATATATATACATATATATATATATATATATATATATATATATATATATATATATATATATTTGGCTTTCGAAATTTGGAAGTTCATAAACTTCACCTTACGTCAACATCCAAAAATATCCTTCATAAGAAGTCGACGTTGGGATAAGATTTGTGTTATTCTGGTCAAATGGTGAAATGGTACTTTTGAAATTTAGAAAGTATTTGAGGTTACAGAAAAACTCTTGGATTTGCATTGAAAATGCAGTAGTCCAGCTGATTATTAGATTGGGCCGCTTCTTCATGCACGTCTATGTATTTTTTTCCCGTATCTTCAAATTAAAAAATAAAATAACTTTGTTTCTTTTTAGGTTATAAAATTTGTAACTCAAAAATCGCTTATAAATTATGAAATTTGAAAACTATTTCTTTTTCTTAAAAACGTTTATAATTTATATAATGGGGAAGTCAAAAATAATGATTTTATATTATAAAATGTGAAAGTTAAATGATTTTTAAATTATACAATTTAGAGTTTTTATTTTCTTAACTTTTTTTATTACATAATTTATAAATTATTTTTAACTTTCGGATCACATAATAAAAAAATAAAATAAAACCTTTGTTATGTAACATCCTACCTATGATACTATTAAATTACTTGGTAAAATTTATAAATTTCAAAATCTTTTATTTTACAATTTTCATACCCAACTGAAAATTTAAATTTTCATTTATTTATTCAAATAACATAGAAGTAAGATTTTAAAAATCCATAATTTAATCAAAGTGTACATTATTTTTCAATAATATTTATTTAGCACAACATTTATAAAACAAATTATTTTTTCGAAGCAAAAGCAAAGTTCTTCACTATTATGCATCCAGATCAACATCAACAACAACATATGCTCCTACACATTGAAATATATATATACACTCATCACAGTCAAACACATGCATCTACGAGTGAGCTAACATATATCAATCATTATAACCAATGATATACATGAATAATAATATAACAATTTACCGAAACTTTTCTTAACTCTAGTGTCTTACAATACCATTCAATTTCATCAATTGTCAATCATTCAAAGAGTTTATTGTCTCAAACAATGGTTCAAAGATATTGTCACTAGTGATCACAGTGTCAAAAATGTCACTAGTGATCACAGTGTTTAAAACATGTCATCACAAAAATTAATACAATCACTAGTGATCTCATGTCAAAAATCAATTTATAACTCTGGAAAGCAGCTTACCACAACCACTTATCACTAGAGCAATAACCCTTCCTACTTCTCTTAAGTCTTACGGATAGAATCCACTTCCCATCACTTCTCCCGAGAGCTTTCCTGACAAAGTATACATATGTCATTTTCCATTACTCTCCTCAAGAGTTTTTCCAACAAAGTACACAGGTGTCACTTCCCATTACTCCTCGAGAGCTTCTCCATCAAAGTACACAGTCTCATAACTCTCATTGAGAGCTCTAGTAAAATTCACTTCCCATATAATTATATCATATATAGTTATGCAGATTTACCCTTCTCATTGTTCTCCCATTAACTTCGGACAAAATTATACTCAAACTCATTACTAAAATTGATAGGATGTACACTTTTTCTTTGTCACCACACATCCACAATACTGAACAATATAATGTCACATACATTAACTCATTGTTAACTCATTCGTCACATGTATAAATCAATTTAGTCTTGCATGTACAGTACCACAACAAAATCTAAATCACAGCATATTTAACAATTATCAATTTTTCAGATTTTATGAAATTAACGAATGCACACATTATGCTGCCATTTTATAGAACTACACCAATAATTACCAACATCAATTACTTAGAAACACAAACTGATGTTAATACTAGATCATTCCTATAATATTATCAAAACCGTGTGAGTATTTTATTCTTTTGATTATCACAACTATATACTTCTTTTAATTTCATATATAAAAAAAACACAAAGCACAGTTATACCATGCCACATTAAATATTCATTTATCATATATATATATATATATATATAT
>Ga0214545_1009929_pt1 | contig 14153 bp, 6 predicted proteins | sample CNSS4metaG_FD_160064 | JGI IMG/M metagenome (GOLD analysis project Ga0214545, IMG submission 160064) | Root nodule microbial communities from cowpea collected in UCLA plant growth center, Los Angeles, California, USA - CNSS4 | ecosystem: Host-associated > Plants > Roots > Nodule | place: USA... | reverse complement strand
GATTCTCTTTTAGTTGATCACTATATTGTAATATCCAGGTGATGAAGGTTCCTTCGCTGGAGTATATCCAGACTAGCTTAGTTGGAATATATTCGGCCTAAATTAGTGGAGTATACTTGGCTTGGTTCGGTGGAGTATACTCGGCCTGGTTTCAATGCGTCTGGTCTAAAACCCCTTGCCCTTCTTATAAAGTTGGGGTATCCTCGCCTTTTTAGGTAACAGCCTATTCGGTGGTTTAGGATATCCTCTTTTCCCATCACGTACAAATTTCATTGTTAAATCAATGAGTAACATATGTGTTATTTTTTTAAAATTATTTTGTAAATTAATTGAAAATGAGTGAAAAGAATAAGAAAATAATAATAAAAAAAAGAATAAAGATGAAGAGGAGTTAGTAGTGGCATGTGAAAGCAATAATAATAGTGACAACACCAGCAAAGAAAAAAGAACCAAAGACACTATAAACTATAACAACAATAAATGTAACAACAACGACACACAAAAATGAAGAGGATAAAAAAATATGAAGAAAGAGAAAAAAAAAGTAAATAATGATATTTACCAACAAATAATTAAAAAAAAAATTAATTGTCCGTAACTATTTATAAAATTTTTTGTCCATCGATAAATAAATAGAAAATTATATTTATAAAATACCATATAAAAACTATTAAACAAAATATGAAATATAATAAAATAGTAAAAACAATATCTCAATCCTATAAAATAAATGAACTTTTAATCAATATAGATGATGAAATAAAATACTAATACATTTATTTTATTCATAAAATATTAAAATATATCTCAATCATATAAAAAACAAATTATGTTTATATTTTTGTTTAGAATTCCAAAAATACATTTGTTATCTTTTCTATTATATTCATAATTTTTACTCACAGTTCCTGCAACCGTGTTATAGAAGGCAGTTGGAGTTAGAAATTGAAGATATTTTAAAGACAAAACCTGTAAAAAAAATTTCTATTGATTCTCTAGTCTTTTTCAGAATTTTCTTTTTATAATAATAGAAATTAGATTAGAAAAAAAAATCAATTTATTTTATAGGATAAGACATTTAATTTAATAAATATTAACCCATCAAATAAAAAATAATAAAAAATAAAAAGTTAATAAAATATATAAAAAATGAAATTAAAATATGTTTTTTCTTCATGAGTTCATTTTTTTTTTCAATAATAAAACTTAAACACATTATTATTTCTTCTCATTTTTTCATATATTTTGTTTTTTAAAGAAAATAAAATATAGAATTTTTTTTGTTTGTTCTTTTAATAAAGAAAAAAAAGTAACTTTCTTTTAATCTTTCTTAGAGTGAAATATTAGTTTTGTATATTATACAACTTTTTGTACTAAGCTTTTATCTTTTAAACTGTGACACTCTAATTATGTATTATTGTTTTTTAAAAAGTTTTGTATCAATTTTCATTTTAAAAATACAAAATAATATCTTATGTTATATATTTTGTTATAACCAGCTTTTGTCTGTAACTTATTCACCATATGTTGTATTTTCTAATAAAAATTATGTTTCTCAAACCATCTAAAAATTATGAACAATTTCAACTTAATTTTTGGTCATTCGGTTTAGAATATCATACATCGGTTTGTAAATACTTTATATACTCATTTTGTTATATAAATATAAACCATTAATGGACATGGAGGAATAATTTGATTCCATCATGAAAATACCGCTAATTGTATAACAAACAAACTTGAACAAGTTTCATTAAAACGAACAAAAATATGTCAGAAAAGTTCACAGAGTCTGTCATGCATGGTAAATCCGTGAACGCTATGGGAAAGAAATGAACGCAAAATAGGGTAGGTTTCAATAAGTGCTTCTCCCGTTTAGCTAGTTTGATTGGTGGAAGCTTTGATAGAAAAGTGAAAAGAGAAGTTATAAAATATGTATAATGATTGACAGTGTATGATTTGCTTGCATATTCTGTTTCCAGCATTGTGGCCAATTTGTCACTCGCTTCTTGGCTATCCGAAGAAGAAAAGCAACCAAACGCGAAAAGTTGGAATTCTTGTGTGTAGAGTGAACGGTACGAATGCCTTCGCCTTCATAATAATTCTTTCTTGACAAAGATGGCACATTACACGATATTTTTGTTTACGGTTTACATTGTCGGCACTTGTATACACCAACAACTCTTTATTTAATTTCTGCCACTCTCTGCCTCTGTTTTTTTGTTCCATTCTATTCCCACTTTTTCTATGATTGTTTTATTTATAAAATATTTCACAATATAAATCAAATTAAATTTCATATATTTTTTTCTTAAATATTCTTGCTCAAGTTTGATATCAAAAACAAAATAAAGTCATCAAAAATTGAACCACAGTTAATTGATGGACACTTTTAGGATGATATGATTAAATATTGATAGATGTAGATAAAAGTAGTGTTATTTGAATAAGAAAAAGAACTCTTTTTGCTGGTTATAATTGAATTAAGGATAAGTCACTTTTTGGTTATTGCAATGTTGGTTGGGATTATAGAAGTTTCAGAAAGTCTTGTGGTAGATATGTAATGTCTTAATATATTAATTGATATATTAGATGTATAGTTAACCAATAGTGATATTAATTTAATCAAAATATTACACAAGTTTAATCAACTCTGTGCAAACAGTCTACCCGTTTTATATATATATATATATTTTCATTTTCATTAATTAAGCTAAATCTTTAAAGAGTCTGATTTTAGATTATATAGTTATGGAAAATTATATTTATGGAGAAATATATCTTTCTTTAAATAGATTTTGATACCGAGAATCCAAGATTGAGTCTTTAATTTTTAACAAAAGAACTAATTTTGTTTGAGAGTTTTCAATCAACATTTGGGAATGCATAACCTAGTTCGGTTCAAAATAAAGTATCTTTTATTTTATTTTGTTTAGAAAAAAAGTATCTCTATCAAATAATTTAAGCTTGTAAAGTCATTTTTTATGTAAAACTTAAAATTTCATCCTGGAAACTAAAACAATGTTATCTTCCATGATTTAGTCCAAAACAACTTGCAAAAGTTCACACTTCATAATCCCTTTACATTAAAAATGATTAATAGTATTAGAAATGCATGCCAATGGGAGAGACGTGTATTTCAGTTAATGTGTAGAGATATTTGAAAGTAAAAGTAAAATGGTATTTAGCATGTTGGGTTAAGAACTTATATGGAATTATATGGAAGTGAGTGACGTCCTCCACTTGATTAAAATGTAGAAAGTGATGTAGTCAAGCATGGACTTTGTTTCAACGGCTAGGATCAATAGTGTTTTCTGGTAACAGTTGGTAAATAGACTCACCACCAAGCCCCAGCTAATAATATACTACGCTCAAAACGCTGTTCTAAGTTTAGATTCTCACCATAATTTCCTCTCTATTTCCCAAATCTATTTTTACGAAAGATTTTATTTTAATTCAAAAAAAAAAAAAAAGAATTTTAATTTAGAGTTCCCCGGTGAAAGCGAAACATCCCAAACCTACACCAAAACTTCTATATAAACCCAAATTTTCGCCCACACACTCTGTCCGTGGGCTACAACACTCTTCCGTTGAACAACGCACAACCATGGAACCGCCATTGCAACAGCAACCATCACCAACACCATCACCGCCACTGTCACCGCGCTCCCTCACCATCCTCGGGAAATACCAGCTGACGCGCCTCCTCGGCCGTGGCAGCTTCGCCAAGGTCTACCAGGCACGATCCCTTATTGACGGCGCAACCTTCGCCGTCAAAATTATCGACAAATCCAAAACCGTTGACGCCGGCATGGAGCCACGCATAATCCGCGAGATCGACGCCATGCGCCGCCTCCACCACCACCCTAACATACTTAAAATCCACGAGGTTATGGCGACGAAGACCAAAATTCACCTCATCGTGGAGCTCGCTGCCGGAGGCGAGCTCTTCGCCAAAATCGCCCGTCGCGGCCGTTTGCCGGAATCCACGGCGCGCCGGTACTTCCAGCAGCTGGTCTCCGCGCTCCGGTTCTGCCACCGCAACGGTGTGGCGCACCGCGACCTCAAGCCGCAGAACCTCCTCCTCGACGGCGAAGGAAACCTCAAGGTCTCCGACTTCGGCCTCTCCGCTCTGCCGGAGCATCTCAAGAACGGCCTTCTCCACACCGCATGCGGTACGCCAGCGTACACAGCGCCCGAGATCCTCCGCCAGAACGGCGGCTACGACGGGTCCAAGGCCGACGCCTGGTCGTGCGGCCTTATTCTCTACGTCTTCCTGGCGGGCTACCTCCCGTTCGACGACACGAACATTCCGGCGATGTACAAGAAGATTTCCCGGCGAGATTACCAGTTCCCTGACTGGATAACAAAACCGGCACGCTATGTTATATATAAATTACTGGACCCGAACCCGGAAACGAGAATGGGTTTGGAGGCTCTGTTTGGGAACCCGTGGTTCAAGAAATCATTGAAACCGGAAACGGCGGAGGAAAGCGCGTTCGGGTGGGATAACGTTTATGTGAAGGGTTGTTACTACGAAGGGGCTAAGTGTTCTGGTGTGAACGCGTTTGATATAATATCGATGTCTTCGGGGTTGAATCTAACGAGGCTGTTCGAAACGACGGCGGATGGTGGTAGTAGGAGGGAGAAGAGATTCACTTCGAGTGCGCGCGTGGAGGTGGTGGAGGAGAAGGTGAAGGAAGTGGGTGGGGTTTTGGGGTTTAAGGTTGAGGCTGGCAAAACCATTAACGGTGCAATTGCGTTGTTGAAAGGAAAGGTGGCTCTGGTGTTTGAGGTGCTTCAGATTGTGCCCGATCAGCTTCTTCTGGTGGCGGTGAAGGTCGTGGATGGTGCCTTAGAGTTCGAAGAGCATCACTGGGGTGATTGGAAAAATGCCTTGCAAGATCTCGTTCTCTCTTGGCACAACGATGAATCCTGAACTAATCTTACCATCAATCAATCAAACATGCATATGTACAGCTCTATTCTCATTCCTACTCTGTTCTGTTTTTTTACTAAACAACTTAGATGTTTGCCTTGTCACCAAATCCTTTTTCTTTTTATTTTCATTGTATCGCTTGTTTGTAGCTTAGTTACTGGTGTATTAATTTATGATGTTTTGTAAAAGAACAAAAAATACTACTACTTCTTATCATCTACATGGGAACGGTCTCTTCCTGCCTACTTGCTACTGTACCACACTAGGTAGTGCTTATTAACTATGAAAACTACTTATCACCTTAATCCAGACCGTATCTGGATGGTATCTGGATGGAGAATGCTTATCCATGCAAAAACAAATCATTTCCCCCATAAATATCTATTGCCTCATCAAATCTACGTCTTTGTTACAACAAAACCAAATCAAAACAAAAGTAAACAATTTATTAAAGGGCAAGATAATCCCAGGCAAATGAAGTTGTTTCAAATATGAATAATCAGTGAAAAAAAGAAGAAGAGAGTGGATCCTTAAACTTTACAAAACTTAAGCTCTACTCTCTCTCTCTGTCTTTATCTATACATAAGAGTTATTTATATACACATATTGTTTTTCTTGATTCCAAGGGCACCGTCGAGTTTAGTTACTCGGGAAAGAGACACAATAATATTTATATATATTGAAAACCATGTAGTCGGTTGAATCCAAGAATTATTGGGACCTGCGTTACAAAGTGGAGAGGTCCTAAAGGGCAAGTTGAGCAACTTTCAACGGCTCCAAGGCTCCAAGGAATGCATGTATAAAATAATTGTTAATGAAGTACTGTTCATAATAATACAATATTTGAAAGGAAGTGTAATCATGTGGATGCAATATAAAGCAAAAGCCTCAAGAACTGCAGCTTGTGTGAGGTGGAGAATGGTTGAAAAAGATGCATGTTACCCTACTCAATCAAATACACAGAATATAGGAAGTCAGAATAGTCAATTTGTATATATTGAAGCAACTCATGATAGTGTAAACGAATGGGGGAACCGCATTTTTTGTATCTTTGAATCATACATATTTTATCACCGTATTACTGCATGTCATGAATGATATGAAGATTCCCAAAATAACAAAAGATATAACAAAAGATAGTTTTCTTTTTTTTCTTTTTCTACAACTAGCAACCTTATTTTACATTCATTGGAAAGAGAAAATTACAATTAATTTTGTATTACAAAATCAAATTTTGGGGAAAAAAGAAAATATAAAGTTTTTCCCATAAATAATTAATGTCGAGATTTAAAAATTTTAAATCTCAACATTAAAAAATTAATATTGATGATTTAATTTTTGAAAAACATAACACTAAGAGCACACTAGCGAAATCGTGTGATATAAGGGACAGAAAAAAAAATTCCATTAAAAATGTAAGAGCCAAATACTTTCATAATACATAAATTGACAAAAAAAAAGTAGACAATGATAGACTTGCAAGGGCCTCAAACATTTAAAACAAAAAAAAATGTATAAAGATGGTCAAGGTTATAAAAATATAGAAAATGAGATATCTATGTGAAGATTTAGGATTTTGTTTTGTGTGTAGTTTCTGAATGCTTCGAACCTTACTTCGGTGCTGACATTGAACAAAGAAGAAATAATGTTAATGCTTGGCTGAAAACAACAAATTATGGATGTAGCTCTAGAAGATAGATACAAGAAGATTAAATATTAATAGATAAATAGAAATGTGTCTGTTTGTGTTAGTGATTTCAAGAACACCATTAAAATATTTACAAGTAGAAGATTATGCATGAAGTAGTAAATTCCCTTTTTATCCCTGCATTCCTTCTCTTAAACCACAATTATGGCTTTAATTCAAAAGGGACCACTTATCTTCATATCCTTAATTTCCTATTATTATATAGAATGTTGCTGGAAATATACCAAATTCTAACATGCTGATGGACCGTCCTTTTATTAAAGTTTTATTAAAACTTTTTCGTACTGAGTCGTGTTTTAGCATTATATATTTACTCGTACAACTTATTAGTCGAAGTTCTTTCTTTAATTTTTTTTCTTTTTCGTTTTAACATAGAAGAAAATAATTTGGTCAATAAAAAATTAATATTAATTGATTTGATGAATTTTAAAATTTAAATTATTGACTGATATTTTTGTCAATAATTAAAACTGTCGGTAAAATTTAAATTTATTGGTAAGATCTATTTGTAAATTATAATTTTTACTATTGACAAATATTTTTATTAGTAATTTATCTAATGGTTAATTACGTCAGTCAGTAAGTTCTATGAGTAAATTTCACCGATAATTTTTAATTCCAAATATCGATGAATTTTTTTTTTTCATTAAATATATCAGTGAAATGAATGCCAAATTTTTCACGTCTGATGATTATGAGATGATGGAATAAGTTACCTGTACAAAATCTTTGAATGTATTAATGTATGATATTGATATATCTTGAATTTGGAAAATATACAATAAATAAAAATATTAAAAAAAATAAAAATATTCAAATGTGAGACATAAAAAATATTTAATTGACATACATTATTTGAATATAATTGCATAAAGGTTATGATAACATGAAAAATATATCGGATTTGCAAATGAATTTCATGACATATTAAACAATTAGAATAAATAAAAAGTATAAAGTGTATAGTAATATATATGTTTAAGTTTACTTAATTAATTGTGAATATTTTAATAATTTAAACAAGGACGGAATATGTACATCCATATACACATCCTCATACCCAATCGAAAAAGTCAGTCAGGATTTCTCGTATCCATACTAAATCAATGTGGAGATTCTCCATCAAAACAAAAATGGGTTCAAATAATTCCCTCATGACAAGTTTATTTGTCATCCCTAGATACAAGAAACATTCTCAAATATGAGAATGTCCAATTAATGAAAATGATCAAATTACCAAAACTTATTTAATATGGAGCCGATATCAAATACAACTTAAAAATGATAAATTGTGAATATATTATTTTGGCCCCAAAAACTATTGGTCAAGATTTGTCATCAATTACTATTATACTTATTATTATTTGATAACCGATTCTACTTTATTTTATCTTACTTTAACTATTAATTTTAATATTAATATTATTACTAATATTTATATTAAATTCAAATATTTTCTTTAATTATTAATTGGTATTAGCGGTATAATTACTATGATTATTATTTAAATTAATATTTGTATTTGGGCTTAAGCATGTGTCTTGCAACCAAAATCGTGACGAACGAAGAATCAAAGATAAAAGTTGAATCAACTATAATTTGGAGTCGTCATCATAGTTTATTTTTGAAAACTACAGAAAAACAAAAAAGATAAGAAAAGGTATGCAAAAAAATATATTTTGGGTACGAGAGTCGGTTACTGGGAAAAGTATTATCATCCAACAACGCCCGTTATAAGACGATACTTTTAATTAAACTTGCAAAAGAATGTAGTTTTTTCAAAATGTTTATTTATCCCAAAAAATAATAATAACAGAATGTACAAAATGAACAAAGATATTTTTTTGAGATTTTTTGTGTCCGACAAGAATTAATCCTCGCTCCTACGTATCTCCATTTACAATGGAAAATCAGGTTACGCAGCTCTTTGTGATAAAACTATTCCAAAAACTATTTGAAAAAATGATTTGATTTTTTTTGTTGATAATTTTGAAAACCTTTTTATTTAAATTTTAGTATTTTGAATTATTTTAAAATTAGTGTCACGGAACGCGAAAGGCTGGACAGACACTCAAAATAAATTCTTTTCTTTAATATTTTTTTTTTTCATTTTTTGAATCTTTCATAATTTTTAATATTTTTTTTTAAACTTATTTGAAAGTGGATGTGGATGTCACTAGACGGGAGCAACCAAATAGATATAAAAGGATACTATAATCTTTATAGTAAATTACTCGAGCAACCATCTTATAAACAATTTTTTCTAAATTAGCATGACCAAAATGTGTAGGTTTTTATTTATATTTTGTTGAATAACATGACAAAAAATGTGTAATATTAACCATGTTTTCTTGAACTAAATGGTCACTTTTTTGGAAATAATTCATCATATATTAGTGGTGAGCATAATGAAGACATTGATGATTGTTTTTATTGTGATTGTCATCTCATGAGTTGCTTAAAAATTATTTAAATATTTAAATACTTAAAATAAATAAATAACTATTTTTTTTTGTATTTAAGTTGGTGAGCCAATCCACCAGGTTGAACCAAATTACATAATTTTTGGCTTATTATAAAATGAGTCGGGTTGGGTTCACTTATTTTTAACTCAGCTCGTGATGAACGAACTCGTATGAGTCAGATTGACTCATTTTGACATGTCTAGAAAAAATTGGTATCTGTGTCTTTCTTTACTATAAATTGAAAGCTTCTCTTTGGTGAAGGAGACCAGTAGTTTTGGTGACTATTTTTTCTTTACACTTTAATCCAAAAACTCAACATTATTATCTTCTTTTCCTATCGAATTAACACCTTACCTTAGTTGCCGGAATATATATATATAAATTAAATGATAAATATATTACAAATTTCTTAAAAATAATTGCATTTAGTGAATATCTTACTTTTAATCACATCAATATTTTAACTAATATAAAAAATTGAAGTAAATAATTTTAAGGAAAACATAAAAAGGACTTATGTTAATTGAAAACAAAAAAATACAGTTTAAACAACATGCTTTGATTAAAAAATAACAAAGGGAAATACACGAAATATGTAGATGAGCTTTTTTACTACAAGGCAGAGTTTAAAAGTTCAGAAAAAAAAAATCCCATATTTTATTATTTTAATTATAAATTTAAGAAAAAGTTTAGAAAAATTATTTACAAAAAAAAGTTTTGAGACATTAAATATAAAATATTTAGCAAAAAAATATAATAGAAATAAATACTTTTTAATTATCGTTAAAATTAATTTTTAATTATGAATACTAATATCAATATGCAATATACAATGTGTATTAATAATTTGAATATAAAAAATAATTCTTTATATATAAATTATGTGAGATCCCTTTTTCTTTTATACCCCTATTCTGTAAAAAGGGTTGGGTCTGGCCTTTTCGAGGGCCCAAGTTCAGCCCACTTTGGCACCCCAAGACCCCTCTCAGTCACTCACTTCTCTATTCTACCTCATTTCACATAAACAGTTCCCTCTTGTGTCTCCTGTGCTGAAGCAGAAAGCTCTGTTAGGGCTTGAACGAATCTCCCGATTTCAAAAGTTGAACCATCCTTCTACCACGTAAGTTGATCCCTCCTCTTGGTTCCTTTCGTTTTCAGCTCCTAAGCTTTAGTCTCACATCAATCTCTATAAGTCTAAGTTATTTTCGTACTCTTACGTCTCTTATTTCAGTTTCCTAAGCTGTTGTTGAGTTGTGGTGAGCTTCTGTTAGGGCTATAGTTTCCTTTAGTCCTCTTTTTCCAGGTAAGAGAAGCTAGGTTCTTTTTCGCGTTTTTGAAATATGTGGTTTGTTTTCGTTTCTGTTTCATGCTTAAATGATTGGAAAACGTTAATTTTGGTATATTTATGAGTTAGGGGTTCAAATATTCATGAAACTGTGATGTTTGACGACATTTCTTGTAGTCTGATGCGTCGCACAGTCGCTGGACGAGTTCCTTGGATCGCTGTTGGGTGACGGTGTATTTTTCTGATATGCGCAGTTTTAATAAAATTGACTTTCCCGACTCATTAACCGTTGGATTGAGCTCAAATTTTGACATTTGATTCGTAACATGTTATTTTATGGTTTGACCGGTTGGATTGTTGATTAGATATGTGTAGCTCGAGAGATGTGTCACGAATTACTGCAATAATTTTGGTTTTGTGATAATAAATTTACTTAGAAATTTTGGTGTAAGAATTATGGTTGTGTGTTATGCTTGATTGTATGGAATTGTAGGCACTTAAATGTTGGCACTCATTTATTTGGGATGAATACTATTTTGTGATATATGTATGTCATGGTATGCATTTATAAAATATGAGATTAAATGAAATCTTGTTATGTTGAGTATGAAATGGAAAACATGACTTGTTTGATTGGTGGTGGTTTGGCATGAGACTTGAATGATTGAGATGGCATGTGAAAATTGTTGGTAAAAGAGTTTCAAGGGAAACTCTTAGTGATGGTGGTTAGTGTATACCTTGATATAGGAGATGTCTAGATAAAGGAAGGTATCCTGAACTCTACAAATTATTCATGCTCACATGGAGTAGAATAATTTATGTGGTGAGAGTGGCAGGAGGTCCTAATCTTGGGACATATTGGGCCCAAGACATTAGAAGATTAACCCTGTGTGTGGTTGGGTGATAACCCCTTGCGTCTAGACTCTGCAGAGTTTAGAAACCAACACAGGTGCATACTTCCTTTAGAATTCTATATCAAGAGTATGATCTGGATATTGAGTTAGAGAGTCCTTCAATTGTTTGCTTTCACATGTTTTGGGTGCTTACTGCTTTGCTTGTCTATAATGTTTTATAATATGCTTGCTCAATAACATGTTAAATATTTGATCTCTAGCTTACCTTTTTGCTTGTGTTTTTCTTATGTGGTGTTTCTTTTTGCGATGATCACCAAATCCTTAGTGTGAGCAGACGTGGAGATTCCTGAATATCATTCTGATGATAGTGATGTTGTTGTCTTGTTTTGGGCATGATAGTTGGTGCTCTTTTGAGCAACTTTTGTCATACCATTTTATTTATTTATTTATTTATTTTTGCAACTCCTTACTCTGTGAGCACACTCAAGTTAAGCTTATGGCCAATGTTTTGTACCTTAGTACTCTTCCTCTAATAATATTATGGATAACTTTATTCTGATATGTTTTCTGTTGGTGCTTCATGTTATACTATAACCCTGCAAAGTTTTATTTATTAGAATTATTCTACTAAATTAGGACGTTACAAATTAAAACTTAAATTACCGAAAAAAATATAGTATCCTTTAAAAATAAATGTATCCATCACATGTAAGAAAAAGACGAAAATTTAAATCTAATAGATAAAATTTTCTAGCATATAATATAATCAAATATTTAAAATCAATAAATTATTTTTTTAATCCAAAATATAACATAATCAATTTGTTATATATATTTTTCCAAATTATAACTACAGTGTATGTTAATCAAATTTGTTGTATTGTATATCATACAAACATTAGTTTTACAACCGCAAGAACGAGATTGATTGTAGGACGCAACAAAAAATAGTCGTGGCGATATGAGTACAACCACAAAAAACCCTATGCTCACACCCACGAAACGGAAGAACGAAAAGAAAGAAAATGAACAAAACGAATAAGCGTAACGGAAGAAATGCAACCTCGGGAAATTACGTTTTTATCCTTTTAGCATCACTCCTTGTTAAACAAGATTTTGTTAAGTACATGTGTATGAATTGCTTTTACAACTGAAGTTTCAAATGGTGTTAAACCATTGTTATATAAATCGTAAGGTTTTGTCATCAGCTATCCAATAAAGCTTAATGAAATAAAGTAAAAATAACTTCCAAACATATTATTAATTAGGAAAATGATATGATGACTATTGTATTTTGAGAAACCGATCTACTTATACATATATACGATTATCTCGTAAAGATATGTGATTACCTCTTACAAGTATGTGATTAGCGTATACTGATAAGCAGTTAACATATGCGGATAACCGATTACAATGTCCCACTTTTTTTAAAGCCTTTTTGGGCTTTGACCCGGCCCAATTAGAGAGAATAGGGTCATTTTTCACCCTATCAGAAAACGGAGTCATGAAAAGGATTCGAACTGCAGGATATGCGTGCGTGTTCAGTCAAATTAATTACAACAATAATATTTAAACAAAATTCTTTTTACAAAAGAAAAAAATAATTATAATTTATCGCATTTATATTTTTTAATTTAAAATTAATATATATATATATATATATATATATATATATATATATATATATAAATAAATAAAAAAAACAAAACCGTTAAAAGGAATGAGAACAACACTTTCATTTCTCATCATCATCCACGGCTCCTGCGCCAACTACAGGTAGGGATGGCAAAACGGGTCAGTCCAGCCCGTTTTGGTCTGTCTTGCATTTTGGTTCGTCTCGCAATTTAATTTTAGATTCACTCTTCTGGCTTGTCCCGACCCGCAGGCTAGTCCGCATTTGTGATAAGTGATTTTTTTTTTTGTGTTGAGCAAAATAATTTTTTTTTTCATAATAATTGATATTCATTTTCTATCGAAATAATTCTAGTTAGTTTACCTGATAAAAGACAAGAAAAATAACAACGAAGATTATAGCTAAAGTAGAATAACAACATGTTACCTTACAAGACATCTACTTCAAAATGCATAAAAAAATATTTCATATTTAAAAATTAAAATCATTATCTTATATACAATGATTATACATAAACATAATAATAATAAAAAATAATAATAATAAAATAAAAGGAACTTAAAGAAAGAACATGATGAAATGTGAAAACTAAAAAAATGATAACATATAATTTTGTAAGCAGGCCAGCGAGCTAGCCCACGCGGGCTGCAAGCCTATGCGGGACGGGTCATTACATGTCAGCGAGTTCAACATCCCAATTCGCCTCGCATCTTTTTGTGTGAGCTTGCAGACTAGCCCGCCTAACCGCCCTGATTGCCATCTCTAACTATAAGTAGTGCATTGTTAATATGTTTGCTTACAAATTTTCAAGTTAGAGATAATTGGGCCTAAGTTATGTATATGGCGGGTTGACCCGCCGATGTCTCTTTTTGTCATTCATATTAGGTACATTCATACAAAACTTTAAAATACTTTCAAAATTTAAAATAAGTCTATATTAAAGATAAAGAAACAAATAAATAAGTTGCGGCAATGAGATATATTTTCATATTATACTCTTGAGCAAAGTTTTATCCTTTAGATAACTTTATGTTCGATTGTTTCGTGATAAATTTATCAGTCTAATGAAAGGGGATGTTACCACATGAAATCTGGAATAATAATAATTTAAAGAGAAGGTACTTAGAAAGATGAGAAGGAACAACAAGTTGAACTACGTGTTTGCTGTCTCGTAATGAAATGATTTGCTTTCCAAGTAAATAGTATATATATATATATATATATATATATATATATATATATATATATATATATAGATACTTATAT
>Ga0214545_1009924_pt1 | contig 14162 bp, 9 predicted proteins | sample CNSS4metaG_FD_160064 | JGI IMG/M metagenome (GOLD analysis project Ga0214545, IMG submission 160064) | Root nodule microbial communities from cowpea collected in UCLA plant growth center, Los Angeles, California, USA - CNSS4 | ecosystem: Host-associated > Plants > Roots > Nodule | place: USA... | reverse complement strand
AATGAAATATGCAAATAGCAGAAACTGAAGAAACAAACAGGGCATCATCATCACTGAGGTTGGACCACTCAGTCAAATATGCAATGAAATATGCAAATAGCAGAAACAGAAAATACTGAAAGAGCAGAAAACCTGACAGCAATGGCGCGACGCAGTGACAAAATCGAACTCACTCTAATTGCAATGGCTATGGCATGGTTACTTGGTGGTGGCCAGTGGCAAAATCGCACGCCAGTGACAAAATCGAAAAGAGAAACCAAATTAGGGCAAAATCGAAAGAAAAAATCGAATGCAGTAGCAAATCAAATGAAAACGAAACAGAGATTGAAATGCTGGAAGATGAAATCGGGAGATCGAAAGACGAAATTGGAAGCAATCGAAAAATCGAAGACGAAGTATGAAAATGAAATTGGAAGCAAGGGAGAGCAATTACATGTAGAAGTTTCATGAGTCAGTGAAGAACGGTGGTGGAGGACGGTTCTTGTGAGACCTTTAAACGATCTTCTCCGTTTACGATCTTCTCCGTTGAAGAACAACCACGCGACAGATCTTCTTCGCTGAATAGAACACGACACGCTCGCTGAATAGAACACGACCACGCGACGACACCTGAGACGAGACACTGTTTCTAACATTAAAACTTACAAAAAAAATGAAAATGAAAAAATTAATTAAAATTTAAATTTTTCGGGGGTTTTTAGAAAACCCCTGGTATTTAACTGGGGTTCTTAAAATCTCTGATATATTGTATTTTACTAGAGGTTATCATAACCTCAACTAATTAACCCCTTCTAAAATTAAATATTTTTATAGTGTAAATATACATTTACTAAAATTTTGCTATTTTTTTTTAATTTTCGAAATATTTAATATCATTGAACACATATCTCTTTTATCAATAAACTATGTAATAGTTACTAAATTAATTTAATTATTAACTTTTGGACAAAATTTTGGATCGATTTAATTTTCATATTTAAAAATACGTAAATTTAGTTATTTTAATTAATTTTTTGTTAAATTTAGTTGACATTTTGAATACAGTTAAAGGATTAAAAACATATTTAACTCAATCTAAACACACATAAAGAAAGGGTTCTTATGTTTGTTTTGCAAGCGTTCAAATGTTGTAAACTATAATGCACATATACGATATGTGTATCAGATACGTAAGGTATCTGATACGTTAATACGTTTGTTTTGAAAATAATATGATACGATACATGATATGTAAATATTAAGAAATGTACAACAATTCTTAAAAACATAATAAATATATGATTGTTATTGTGTGAATCCAAATTAAAACTATATATATACTAAAGTTGTCAACATAAAAAAATAAATTATAGTCATCATAAAAGTACCACTACAACAAAAACTCTTAATAATGACAAATTTTACTAACCAAAAATATGTTAGAGACCAATTTTCTAATTAGAAACCAATTTAGAAACTAATTATTTTGGTAGCCAAAACCATTGTAGCTAATATTAGTGATCAATTTAGAAACCAATTATTTTGGTAGTCAAAATCTTGTTAGCTAATGTTAGTGACCAATTTAAAAATCAATTCATAATAGAAACTATTTTAATTATCAATTTAGAAGCCAATTATAATTTTTTTAAACTATTTTAGTTGCCAAAATTTTTTAGTTTTTGAATCGGTACCTAAATCGATATCGTGGATGCGCATCATCTTCCATTGTCATTCGCTTTTCACGCTCCTGTTCCTAATTCTATTATTTTCTTATGATTTGTAGTCTGTTATGTATTATTAATATGTTATATATATATATATATATATATATATATATATATATATATATATATATATGGTTTATTATTTGCTTAAATATCTGTTTCATTTTCTTATAGTGTGAGTTAGCCTTAATTTTCTGTTTGAGATTCAATACGAAAATTATGTATTATCCCCGAGTTTTCATTTTGAAAAAGCTACATTTTTTTAAATTAATATAAGGGGATACAATACTTACTTAAGTTAATGTCTTATTTTACAGACATTCAAGAGTCATGTGCCAATTCTTGCGAAGTCTATAAAGTTTGGTAGGATAGTATGTGCAAAATTTATAATTCAGATGTACAATAGTAATGATTAGGATATGTATTTGGATTGTAGATGATTTCCAATTGTCTTTTAAATGTATTTGAATTGTGGATGTTTCATAAAATATTATGTTATAGTCTGTGCTGGTTTCTCAAAAAAATATGCAGGTTTAAATGTGGGAATAATCATAAAACAGAAAATGTATTTTAAAAAAATAGTATATTAGGCATCGGTTCTTACCATAATCGAGACAAAAAAAGGGTCTATGGTCTTGGTTCAGACCACAATCGAGGCCAAAAGGTCTTCAAATTTTTAATTTAATTAATTTTTTTTACTGTATGGCTTCGGTTTGAACCAAAACCAAGGCAGAAAAGTACCATTCTCTTTTTTTTTTTCGTTTTGTATATTTTTGTTACAATTTGGGCTATTGTTTTGCGTTTTGTTGATGTTTATGGTTGATTTTTGCGTTGTTTTTTTATGCTATTTTTATGGTATTTTATTGTGTCTTGTAGCTCTTGAAAATGTAAGTATCGTGGGTGCGCATCATCTTCCATTGTCATTCGCTTTTCACGCTCCCAGGTTCCTAATTCTATTATTTTCCTATGATTTTGTAGTCTGTTATGTATTAGTAATATGTTATGTATATGTGGTTTATTATTTGCTTAAATGTCTGTTTGATTTCCTTATAGTGCGAGTTAGTCTTAGTTTTCCGTTTGAGATTCAATACAAAAATTATATATTGTCCCCGGATTTTCATTTTGAAGAAGCTACATTTTTTGTTAAAATTAATATAAGGGGATACAATACTAACTTAAGTTAATGTCTTATTTTGTAGACATTCAAGAGTCTTGTGTCAATTCCCGCGAAGTCTATAAAGTTTAGTAGGATATCATGTGCAAAATTTATAATTCAGATGTACAATAGTATTGATTAAAATATGTATTTGGATTGTGGATGATTTCCAATTATCGTTTAAATGTATTTGGATTGTGGATGTTTCATAAAATATTTTGTTCTGGTCTATGCTAGTTTCTGAAAAAAAAATATACAGATTTAAATGTGGGTATAACCATAAAACAGAAAATATATTTAAAAAGAACAGTATATTAGGCATCGGTTCTTACCATAACCGAGACAAAAAAAGGGGGTCTATGGCCTTGATTTAGACCACAACTGAGGTTAAAAGGTCTTCGAATTTTTAATTTAATTAATTTTTTTTTACTGTATGGCTTCAGTTCGAACCAGAACCAAAGCAGAAAAGTGTCCCCTATAGCTTCGAGTCCTCAGAGAAACGAGGCAGAAAGGTGTGTTTTGGCTTCAGTTCACACTCGAGGCCAAAAGCTACCTCTTTTTGCCTCGTCCCAATATATCTCGATTCTGAAACTGGAACAAAATATAAAAAACAACCGAGACCAAAAGTTACACCGATGATGTATGACTTATACCAATAAAATTCATTTCACAGGTTATATTTACATAAGGTTAAAAATAGTTCGTAACAAAAGTATTTAAAGTGCATATGCACTTTAGGACAATGCTACAAACTATTTTCGCATAGTCAAAATTTTAAATGAGAGAAGCTCCAAACATAATCACCTTTAAAATTGTCTCAATATGAAGTGATGAATGTTTTTTTGATCAGTTAGTTGTTAGTGGCAGTATGAAGTGATGAAGGTGAAGTTCACAATTTTTGAAGTTGAAGTCTCTTGTAGATGGATTGGCATTTTTTAACCTAAATATTCTTTCTCCGTGAAACATTGTTGTTATTGTTATATTTTTTTCCCTGATTTTATTTATATGTCATATTTATGTTTCTGGGATAATATATATGAAATATTGTTGACTTCATTGAGTACTTCCAAATTGATTAATTATCATTTTAAAGCCTAACTTACCTGATCCTTCAATGAGGAAAGTTAAATATATGTTTGGTTTCAGTTCTAACTTTGTTATGCCATCTCTGAAGGTGTTCAAAACAAGCTTGTGTTATCTCTATTGTAAAAGTAGATTTGTGCTCAACTTTCAATGTATACATTTCCTTATTAACGTCAATTGACAAAATGTCCATTGCCACTGATCACCATTATTAACAATAAAATTCTTACTATATTGTAAAGTTTGTAGTAATAGTTGCCTAATTATTCTTTATATAGAGTAATAATAGTATTTTATGCTCTCGTCATTATCAAATTTCTTGTCATTACTTGTAAAATCACACTTTCTTCCTTATTTTTATGTTTGAATTATTTGTTTTCAAAAACATAAATCCTCAAGCAAATACACTTTGTTAAACGTAAGTAAAATATAATGGAATGTTTTTAGAATTTTTAACTATGTTCGACGATACACTTCTATATTCTCCACAAATTAACGAGTCAAATTTGTGGATAAAGATAGTCATTAGATAATTCACACGTATAACATAATGTAGTTACAAAAAAAAAAAAAGATAATTTCTTAAAGTATAAAGATGAATTTATTAAAAGATTTTTCATATACTACATGTTTTCCAAACATATGAATTGATAGCTATTACCAAACCCTAACCACTTATCTAAAGGGACATTACATTACTATAGTATATATAATATTGTTGGTGTCAGTTGTTTAACGTCACTTTTCTTTCTTCCTTTCGAACGACAAAGTATAACCATTTCAACACCGTTTAATTGATTTGCCCGTTCCAATGGGCCACACTGTAGACAAGTTTTTCACCGCCACACATGCCATTAAGGAATTGGCTAAAACCTTCTAAAGTCAATGGAAACTGTTGCATTTCACAAAAAAATGGGAAACTGTGCTGTATCAATCATCAGGCTTAGAAATCACGTTTGAAAATTGAAATCAACGAAATGCTTATTATTCATGATCAACATCTAAACACGTTATCACATAGGCTTTCGTTATTTTGTTAATTAATAGTCGATGATGGTGTCACTGCCCTGTGCAAATGATCTTTGACCAAGAAAATGAGAGACTCTGAAAGAGCCAGAACGAAACAAAGCAAATAAACACGTACCTTGAGGCTTTGGACACGATGACAGGGACCACATGATGATTCTTGTTTTTAAGCTCTTGATCAGGATTTCAATGACTAGTTGGTGAAGAACACCCCAAAGTCCACAAAACAACACAAGTTGGGACACTGATTTGTCATTTTGAAGGCAACATCTCAATATAAAATGAGTTGTATCTATGTTCCTTGATTGAAAATGTTAGCTTCCATGGTTGTCCAAGACAATTTCACCCCATAAAACCCGTGAGTATGATAGTGCAACTGTTCTATAAGTTGGGATACAGTAACGTCAAGTAGGACAAAGGTTATCACAATAACCAAATATATAAGCTGCTGTTTCTGGGGCATAGTACCCTCACATTATAACAACAACCTGCAATATACACTCAATATACTGCAATATCTGTTTATGAGTAAGTTTTTTATCTTCAACAATGTACATGTACATGTACCAAAGAATCATGGAGTGTTTATGATTCTTACTTCTTGCTCTTTTGATTGCAGAATTGGCTTTCTTATGGAGATCTCATCCATCAGAGAATTACATGATATGGTAAGAATTATGAATAGCCCTTGTTGAAATGTCTTTCATGAAAGGTTTTTTTGGTATATATATATGATGTTTTCTGATCTAGAAGGAGCAGGAAATAATGGAGGACCCTAATTTTCTCCGTCAGTGGCACCTGAGTTCTATTGAGGACCCTAACTTACTGCCAATAGCTGCTGCTTTTGGAGAGACTTTTCAACATCATGCATTTACTTATCCAGACTTCAATCCCAAAGCTTCCATGGAAACTACACTTATGGACATTGAAAGACCAACAAAACATCATAGAAACATCAGCTGGAATCCCATCAAAGGTTCTGCTCAGACATCAGATACACAATTTGTATCTTTTCCAAATCTTCTTTCGTTTATGGATTCCAATCACATAAGTCCATTGGGATTAGTGAAGGCCAATGAGATGGCTTGTCCTATAACCAATAATAGCCCAACTTCTCTGGACACTTTTTCTCAAGGAATCTTGGGGAATCATAACTATCTCTTTAAGGCATGCCAAGAGACCAAAAAGATTGGAAGACGTTCAAAAATTTCTCATCCTCAAGACCACATCATAGCTGAAAGAAAGCGAAGAGAGAAGCTCAGCCAGAGGTTCATTGCTTTATCTGCACTTGTTCCTGGACTACAGAAGGTATAGAATATATCAATGTAAATGCTTTTCTGTGGTTTAGTCCTTCAAATTATGTAACTGTTGTTATCATTTTAGATAAGTTTAGTCCATAAAATTTGAAAAGACTAACTTGATAGAAAATTTAAAGATCAATTAGTGCACATAAATTGAAAGATTAAACTACAAGTGGAAGATAATTTTAAGGATTAAACTGTTGATTAATTAACTCTTACTAGCTGTGTAATTGTTAAACAAGTAGGCATTCCTAGGGTTACTATTTCTGTGTCCATTCTTGTGCTTCTATCACATGCATTGGTCCCATTTTTCAATCAGACGGACAAAGCTTCTATTCTTGGAGATGCTATCAGCTACTTGAAGCAATTGCAAGAGAAAGTAAAGGCTCTTGAGGAAGCACAAAACATGAAGAAAACTGTGGAGTCTGTGGTGATTGTGAGGAAATCTCAACTGTCCAATGATGTTAACAATTCTTCGGAATATGTTGGTCCGTTATTTGACGAAACAGTTCCCGAAATTGAAGCAAGATTTTGTGAGAGAAATGTCCTCATAAGAGTTCACTGTGAGAAGACCAAAGGTGTGGTGGAAAAAACAATCCATGAGATTGAGAACCTCCATCTGAAGGTCACCAACAGCAATGCCATGGCATTTGGGAGATGTGCCATTGATATGACAATCATTGCTCAGGTATAATCTTTGTACAACAATAAGATATATTGAATTAAGTTCCATATATAGCAGTAACATCTGAAGTAATAATGAAGCTTTTTGTTGACACAGCAGAATAGGTGTAAATGGTTTTCTGAATGAAACAATAAACATGTGTAGTTGATATCTATGCATCATTTTTCATAATTATTTCAACTAAACTGTAATTTTCTTTCGATATATTGGTGAATTATATTTCTGCTGCATACAGATGGATATGGAATTTTGCATGGGAGTGAAGGATGTAGTGAGAAATCTCCGCTCAGCTTTTACATCTTTCATGTGAGGAAGTTCTTAGTTCACATCAATCAAACCAACTTCAAAAGCATAAGAAGAATAGAAGTTATACGGTCAACTATGTATCAGTTTAAACTTTAAGTTCCTTGATAATATTTGTTCACGGTCTTGTGCAATGTCTGTGATCTACTTCACCATATTCTCCTTTTTGCATGGTCAACTCGTTGACCATGTTAATGTTACCCACCTGTTTCAAGTTTCAACTGTTACTATACAGCTGGTTAGCCATTTTTTTTTTTTTTGGCAGGAGGTTGAAAAGTTCAACCTGTCTGTTTTATGTACCCAAATCTGATATTTCTTTTGGTTTTAAACAAAATGTAATTGGTGAAGATGTGAAGAGTTTGGATATGCTTTTGCAGGTTACATATTGGATGAAAAGAAATTAGTTTCATGGTTACCATAAGAAACAAATGCCCTACTGGTTACATGTACTTACACTCTTACCATAAAAGAATATACTTGTAAAAATATATATATATATATATATATATATATATATATATATATATAATTGAGACTGGTTTAAAAAAAATATGTATAGTAGAGAAGTACATAATTTATATTTAATCATATTTATGCATTTTATGGAGAAGTTATTGTTAAAAGATATAAAAGTGTTTAATTACAAATGACACAATTACAGGTGTATCTATTTTATATGATAGTATAAATAAATATTTTATAATTACTTTATACTCAGATAGTTCTTACTTACGTTTTATATGTAAGGCCCATTAAAATTTGTTTTATTATTTTCTGCCTTAAAATAAAGGGCTGCTCCTTGTAATTGGGCCTAGGGCTGGCCCAAGTGATAAAACCAAATCCTAATCTGACCTAACCTACTCACTCTCACTATTCCACAAAACCAGCCGTCATCCCTCTTTGCTCTCACAGGACACTCTGCTAGGGTTTTGCCCTAAGCCTTCTCGAACCGACTCGGAAACAGTTCCTACTCCACGTAAGTGCCCTTTCTAGATTTTATGGGTTCCATTGTTATTCCTTTGTAGTTCACAACTAGAGTTTCGTAACAATCCACCTTTTGTTCCGTTTACCATTCTGTTTTCAGCTCGCAGTTCGTTCCTAGAGCTGCAGTGCTCACGGTCGTGCCGTCAAAGTTCTGTTAACCATTTTTCCAAGTACGGGAAGTTAGGGTTCGAGTTTAAGTTGTTTATTTTCTGCCTGTTCTTGAGCTTGCGAAATGTTTGTATGGGTTAATCATTGTTCTTGATGCGTGGAATGCTTTGTGTGATTTGCTGGGTTGAAAGATACATATGTTGCAGGTGAGACCAGGGCGAGAACTAGTAATCTCGCCTAAGCGAGTCAGACTCGCCTAAGCGAGTCAGACTCGCCTAAGCGAGTCTGGCGGAGGCTCGCCCAAACCTTTTTCGCGAAAGGTCGCCCAGGCGACCAGCTCATCATTTTGAGCGAGTGAACAACTCGCCCAGGCGAGAGGGGTCTCGCCTAAGCGAGATCCCGCGTTGGTTCCTGTTTCCTTTTTCGAGCCCTCGCCTAGGCGAAGGGGACTCGCCTGAGCGAGACCCTTCAGCCTGAGCAAGGGGCTGGGCGAGGCAGTGCATTGTTTGGATGCTTGCTTGTTCTTGGATGATTGGTAATTGTTTGGGTATGAATGTTATGATGAGAAACATGTATATAATGGAGTGTTATATATGCGTGGCATGATTCATGGATTTTAGATGATGGGTTTGGTGTGAAATTTGCATATGAACTAAATGAGATGGTTATTACTAAAGTGACATGATAATGAGATGAGTTGAAATCCTATGTGCATGGACGGGTTATAATGAGTTGTACCTGGAAACATGAAAGGTATTAGCTTTAAAGGTTGACAAAATGAATATATCCTTGTATGGCGAATACTATTTGACTGCATGATCATGCTCTATCTGTGTCAGTGCATAATTCCTTGGGGTCTCTAGGTGGGACTTTCAGGATCGCGTTTCAGTGGTCGGGACGTAATTCCATGGCCCCTGTTAGTGGGTGTCCACGGTGGTGCCCCATCTGTATAACTTTGTAAGGATTCAAGGTAAGGTTGCATCCTGACACTCTAAGTAGTCAGTTAGTCTCACCTAGAGCAGACTGACTCGTGTGGTGAGAGTAGTAGGAGGCCTGAAATTCTCTAAGGGCTAACCTTGTGGTGAGGGAAACTGATTCATTGTAACATTGTAACACATAGCTTGAGGGTGAGCAGCTCGGGGGTGAGCAGAGGTATCCACCACAAGTGCAAGCATCCGTTGAATCCGACCAAGTTATACGTTTCCGAATGAGTCGAGTCGTGTTGTAGTGTATTGTCTGAGAAGTCATAACATGCTTGGTTGATATGAGTGTATGATTGTGCAAATATAACTGAATGTATGGATGAAATCTTTTGTGCTCTAGCTTACCCTACTTTCGTTGTTGTGTGTTCTGTTGTGTGGTACTCTATTTTGCGATGATCATCAACTTGTTGGTGTGAGCAGAGGCGAGGAACACCCGTGGACAACAGGGAGGTGATAGCTCTGTCGCATAGTCCGCGTAGGCTGGACCTTATTTCTTGATGGGCTTTTCCTTAGGGCTACGGCCCATGTATTGCTTCATGTTTCGTTTATTGTACTCGTCTGTTAGACTTTTATCTAGTTTTCTTTTGGGTATCGTGGTGTGCCTTGAATTGTGAGGAGTTGAGTTTTAAACTCTAGGACTGCGCCATTATGTTATCCTTTTGTAAAGCTTCCTTTAATTTCGTACATTAAATTAAATGGGGTGTTACATTATCCTTAATTATATTTTTATAATTTAAATAATACAATTATATCTTCATGATACAACAAAATAGCAATAAATATAAATTGCTCATTCATTAAGAAATACTGCGTACTATATCCATAATATAATTATATTTTTCTTTCTTTCACGAAAGTTTATAACTTATACATGCATTGTTTACAATGTAATTATTAATATATATCTTTTCCTGCAGAATAACTATATACTTGTATTATTTTAATTATTAGTAATCTTCCTTTTGTATCATTATGAACTCTTTTCTACACTCTTCCTTCTTCGGACACGTAACACTCGTTCAACCATTCATAGTTAAAACTAAAATAAAAATTAGAATTGTTAAAGTTTTGAGTTTATGATTTAGAGCTCTATTTTAATTTTATATACTTTTAAGATTTTTGGAAATATTAAATTATATAAATATAAATATAAATATAAATATGTAACAAAATATCAAATATTAACACTAGTATTGATTTTCTAAATTTAAATAATAAATAAATAAATAAATCTTTATTTATACATTTATTTCTAAAACAGAAAGCTTTTTAAATAATTAATGTAAATAAAAAAATTGTAAACGAATATTAACATTCCTCTTCGTCCATATATATATATACATATATATATATATATATATATATATATATATTTTTATTTATTTATTTATTTATTTATTTATTTGAATTTCAAATTTGATTCCTTATATATGTTTGATTTTCTCCTCTCTTTTTTACTTGTTACTCTTGTTTTTATCCTTCTACTTTTATAAAATCACATATTTATTAAAGAGTTAAACATATTTTTAGTTCCTTAACTTTCATTAAAAATTGAAATTATAGTTTGGAAACTTTGATCAAATTTAGTCCTTTAACTCTAGAAATATGTGGATTTAGTCTTTTTTAAACAAATTTTGTTAAGTTTATTTGACGTTTCAAACGTGTTTTATGATAACATTTGAGTTACTTACATCATTTGATCCATTTCTACTTCAATGTTAGCTAAGAAACATGTTTGAAACATAAAATAAACTTAACAAAAGTTAGTTAAAAGGACTAAATCACGCATTTCTAAAGATGGATGACTAAATTGTTCCAAAGTTTCGCAGAGAGACTAATTCCAATTTTGACTCAAAGTAAAAGGACCAAAAACATTTTTAACCCTTTATTTAATTTGACATTTTCATCATTATATTTCTTCTCCTATCAAAATCATATTCTTTGTCAGTTAATTTTACAGCTTCCATGGTTGTAACAAAGGATGTGGTTCTTCATCTCCTCATGAAAATCAAACTTATTCAAGAAATATATTCATGTTATTTTGATTTTGATCATTCTTTTATATTTTATTCATTTATGGCAAATTTTACCACAAATAGTCAAGTCCAAAGCAAAAAATTTGGTGTCATTTTACCGATGAAATTTGCAGGCAAAAAATTTCGTCGGTAATAAGAATTATATATTACTGATGAAAATATCCATCTGTAATACAAATTATTCACTGACAGGTTTTTGCCAACAAATATTTCCACCATTAATTAAAATTTTAAAGTTTGTCGGTAAATTTGGTTTTACTGGTAGATTTATTTTTGTAAGTAAAATTTCATCGGCAATTACAAAGTTTCTTGTAGTGTTTCCAATTCTTACTTTAGAAATATTTGATTTGTTAAGCTCTTTGAAAAGTTTTCGATCATAAGTCGTGTGGCATGTACAACTACAATCTATAAGCTAACCTTTTGTAGATTTGTTAATTGTAACACATGTTATTGTAAGGAGTGGTTTCTCTTATGATTCGTCCTCTACAATGTTGACATCTTAATAAGGATGTTTAGATTTACATTTTTTTTCTACATATTTTAGTTAACCAAATTTGTGACATGTTGCATCTGATTATCACCAACACTTGTAACAGACACAAGATAGGAAAACTCATGTGTTATTATTTTGGTTGTACTTGCAATAGGGAAAAGATGGAAACACCATTTTGTATTTGTGCTTTTTAGTTTTTCATTTAAATTTTTAGCAATATTTTATGATGATGATAATTACAATCTTAATTGAACATGATGATGTCGATTGCACTAAGAGTCGTTATAATGAATGAAATATTTGTTTTGTCTTTTTATAATATTTATCGATGTTGATAACCTCTCTTTTAATGAAGGATTATCACAATAAAAGAATCATAAAATGAAGAAGAAAATAAGGACATTGTAGGTAGAAGGATATGTGGATCGAGAGAGAAAAATGACTAATAAAAAATGAGGATAAGAGAAAGCTCAGATAAGAGAAAGCTCATGAGAATGGTTCAATTAGACAATTTTAAGCAAGAAGCTCTAAGTGCAAATTTGAGATTTAAAATGTTTCTAAATAGAGGCTATTAATGTGTTTTGTTCGAAACAACACATTTTTCCTCTTATGTAACATTCTTGAAGGGTATGGTTGGAAACAAACAATCAATAGCAAAATTGTTGTAGATTGTTAGAAATTGATAACCAGGAATATAAGGTAATGTTTGTCATTCTCATTATTGAATCATTCAATGATACACAGGTTTATATAAATATACCTAGATGAGTAACACACATTATATAAGCCACTCTTCCATTAACAGAAAACATAATACCATAACAAAAATATAACAAATATGTAAAACATAATAGAGAGAGAGAAAAACATAAAAGACAAAACAAAGACATTCCTCTGATACTCTTAACAAACCCACTCAAACTCAAGGTTATTGAAAACATTCAATAACATTGAGTTTGTCACGGAGAGAACAAAAGTCACTTAGAGATAGTGGTTTGGTGAGGAGGTATGCAATTTGATCAGTAACAAGGATATAAGTAACACGTAAGGAATGGTTGAGAACTTTCTCACGAACAAATAAGATACCAAGTTTCATATGTTTTGTGTGAGAGTGTAGAACAAGATTGTGAGGGAGAGCTATAGTGCTTTGATTGTCACAATGAATCACAAGGGTGGTACAACTGATGTGAAATCTTTGAGAAGCGACTGCAGCCATAAAATTTCAGATGCAATGATAGTAAGGCTTCGATACTCTGCCTCACTTGAACAGATAATCAAATTTTGCTTTTTAGACCACCAAGAGACTAAATTGGGTCCAAAGAAGATACATGCACCTAATGTGAACGTATGATCATCTATATTTGATGCCCAATCAACATCATAGTAAGCATTTAAAGTGTAACAACCATTAGTGAGAGCAGTAAGGTGAAGTTGTAAGCCATGAGAAAAAGATCCTTTTAAGTAGCAAACTATGTGTTTGATAGTTTTCTAGTGTTCCAATAATGGTTGGGCCATGAATTAACTGACCTTGTTCACCCTATAGCATAATTTAGGTCGAGTAATAATAACGTATTGTAAAGCACCAACAATAGAACACGAAAGAAGGGGATTATCCATGTAGTTAGACCCGAATTTAGATAATTTCAATCCTCCTTAAAAAGGAGTAGATATGTCTTTTGCATTAGTCATGCTAGCTTTAGCAAGAAGATCACGAATGTATTTGAATTGAGATAAAAAAAGAGAACCATTAAAGTACATTTTGACCTCAATGCTAAGGAAATAGTTAAGATCACCCAACTGCTTTATAGTAAACACATAGTTCAGTTTGGAAATGACATTTTGTAGCAAAGAAAGAGAAGAACCTATCAAAATAATATCATCAACATATATGAGTACATAGATACATCCGACAGTGGTGTTGAGAACCCAAATTTGGAACGAGTTTACATGGGATGATTTGAACTTGTGGATGGAACAAGAGGAACAATGGGTTGAGTGATTTGAAATGACCTGACAGTGGTATGATCATCAGGAATAGAGGAGACAAGACATAAAATAGAAGATTCATGAGAAGCATGTTGAGTGGGAAAGTGAATACCAACATTAGGACACCAGTGCAGAAAGAGTATTTGGCCGCGGTTATTTTTTCTATTTTGCCCCGGTTTTGGAACCGAGACATATAAGACCGAGGCCAAAAAGGGTTAGCTTTTGGCCTCAGGTGTTACCCGAGGCAGAAAACTCATTTCATGCCTCGGTTTTACTGAGAACCGAGGCCTAAGACGTTCACAATTTTTAAAAAAA
>Ga0214545_1009923_pt1 | contig 14164 bp, 8 predicted proteins | sample CNSS4metaG_FD_160064 | JGI IMG/M metagenome (GOLD analysis project Ga0214545, IMG submission 160064) | Root nodule microbial communities from cowpea collected in UCLA plant growth center, Los Angeles, California, USA - CNSS4 | ecosystem: Host-associated > Plants > Roots > Nodule | place: USA... | reverse complement strand
CTTGCATAGCAAGTGGCGGCACACATCCACTCATCTTCAAGGTTGTCATGGCTTCTAGCCTAGCCTTGTAGTGGCGTGCTTCTCACATTTTTTACCATTTCTTTCCTTTCCATTTTATGTTTTCTTCTTCCTTTAATTATTCTTGGTTTTCTATGGTTTATGTGCTTTCCATTTCCTTTTTGTTTTGAATCAATCCATCATCTTCTTCTCTTGAGCTTTGTGAAAGGAACCTTCACATCTAGATAGCTTGCTATCTTAATGTCCAGTGGGGATTTCACTTAGCTTTCTTAATCAACTCACACCATATTCAATAATCTTAAAAAGGAACAAGATAATCCTTCATCAAGGTGGCACAATAATGGTGGCCATTTGATGTTTATGGTTGATAAAATGGGAAGTAGTGTTTTAATTTTTGAGGAATTAATGAGAAAGCTCTAAGGGTTTGGCAGATTTAAATCACTTTGTGCACCCCCATAATTTAATTTTCATACATCTGCAGATTTGCTTAATAATTGGGCCATTTAATTTATTTATTCTTTCTTCATGCATTCCCCAATGTAATAACTCTCGATCCCTTTGCATTTTTTGTTTCATGCTTATTGCTTTTACTTCATATCCTTGCATTTTCATTAAGCACACACTTCACTTCTTTAATTTTGTTTGTGGACTTATGTACTTCCTTGCACCACGTCCTTTTCCTATGTTCACTCCATTCTCATTTGTGTAGTTTTCCTTATTGCACCCACATACTCACTTATCCACTCTCATTTTCTCTTTCCAAATTTACCTTTTTTTAATTAAATCTCACATTTCAATCATATAATTTTCTAAAAATATTTTTCATTGAAATAAAAATTAAAATAGTTTTCAAAAATGATAAAAATTTAAAATTACTTTCTTTATTTTTTTCTTTTAGTGTCTAATCGAACGTTTGCGTCGCAGGACACTTCTTTTTAAAATAAAAAATTATAAAAATTGTTTTGGGGTCTAATCTGTAACATCCCTAAGGTATATTACTTTAAATAATTTAAAAAAATGCAGAAGAAGAAAAAAAACACAAATTTATTAATTATCAAACCTCATTTATAACAGTACTTCCCCAATAATGCGGAAAATTAAAACCATATAATCACATTCATTATAAATATTCGCAATTAAAATTTATTACAGACCATAAAATAATTGAAATGGCAAACTGTTTAAAATACATTGAAATATCAAAACTATAAAAAGTCTTCTGAGTCCCCATGTAATTCCGCTCTCCAAACTCAAACATCTCCTGGCTCACTTGTCAAATCATCTGCTCCCAGATAACAAGTTATCTGATCATCATCACACACAAACAGATAGAGTGAGTTATGCATATATATATATATATATATATATATATATATATATATATATATATATATATATATTTATATATGACACCCATTCCCAAAAAGGTTTTACGTAATTATCTTATCCTTTCAAATTACCCATCCATGACCTCAAAGTCCTTCATGAGTCATATGCATGAAACTAGGTCTTGGGACTTTACTGTGCCCCCACGAAACTATCACTTTCGTGGCCCCACCCTACGAGCTTATCCCACTAGTAGTCCTTCCCCACAGACTCCTCTCCTGTAGCAAAACATCTAAGCCTTCCTCACTTGAACCTAGGCACGCACACAATCACCATACAATGGACTCCTCGTCCAATAGAAACCGACGGGAACATAATTGTTCATTGCCCATCGTGCGACCAACACATGTAATCACCATACTAAGGACTTCTCGCCCATTAGCAGCCGACGGGAACTAACCAGTTCCATGCCCATCATGCGTCCCACCACCAAGCACATCCCAAACCCCTATTGGACTTAGTCCATCAAGCCCAAACACAAAGGTACATAAACTTAGTCCTTCAAGTCCACTGATCACAACAACAACCAATTTCATAGCAGCTAATTCGCCTGACGCAGCCTATATGCCGCTAGGCGAAATCTAAACAAACCGCCTGGCGCACCAATCTCTGCCGCCAGGCGCCACTTACGTTCAGTGACCACTGTCACTGTTTTAGTTGTCTTCAGCCTGGTGGCTCGCCCCGCGTCGCCAAGCATTATACCAGTAGTGCAGTGATACTGGTGTTTGGCACACTCAACAGGCCTTAATCGCCCCCCTTCCCCCGAATCAACTCATACATAGATTATCGTACATTCATACTTAAACAACCTCAATCCATTTCTTATGACAGAATTTTCAAAGCATCACAATTCATGGTTTCACAACCAAATCATGCATGTACATCAACATTATGTGAGTAACAATTAATTCATTCTTTTATCTGTTAATACATGTTAACCCTATTAGTAAGTAAACAACCCATGGGACATGTAATGATAATTCAACTTACAGTCTGCCATACTCAATCAAAGAACCCTTTTAGCCTTTTCATGCATTTTATCCCATTCAACTCATCCCTATACCTACTAACATTTAACTCCCTGACAAGTTTCAAATTAATACATCCTTTGCCAACCCCATTCATGCAGAAATCACTAGCAAAGCCCCGAAGAATGCCAATTGTAGAATCAACTCAGAATGCCCGCTGCCTGATGTGTCGTCGCCAACGCCAATTGTAGAATCAACTCAGAGTGCCCACTGCTTGATGTGTCGCTTGGCGACGATCCAGGTGCTGCCAAGCGGTGCACGACAATCTGGGTTCTGCCCACATTCCTCCTGCACCAGTCGTGACCCCAATTATAGTACCAACTTTCATTCTGACATATTCTCACATGAAACATTATACATGGGTTCATACTTTATTTAGATTAACCTCATTTCCATAACAAAACAGTGCACCAAACATAATCATCATCCTTGCTTATTCATTTATATCCCCAACATGAACCCTAGATACCAATTTCATTCAAGAACTCATAACGCATCACACATTCATACAATATCAGTCCTATCAACACATAACACACAACAATTTTTGTATTTTTATGCAAGGCCTAATCCAAGTAGTACAAAATCACAGAAAACAAGCAAGCAAAACAACGGGCCAAGCCAGTTCCGCCAGGCCGTTCATGGAGGAAAACCCAGGAATGGGTTCTGGAACATGCGTCGCCTGGTGGGTCATTCAACGCCGCTAGGCAGTTTTTGGAGATTTCCAGAAACTCGACGAAATCCAGACGAAAAATGACAGGCAACGAATCAAGGTCATCAAGCATATCACATAATCATTCAATTAATATTAAAACATAGAGTGAAACTCCCCTAACCTAAATTTCCTTACTTAAGAGTGGACACTTGAGAATTTCCTTGGATCACCAATGGTCTCCCTTTGACTGTCCTCCAAACCAGTACCTTTGCCACACCCAACCTCATGTTTCTCCTCTGTAATAATACTCCTCACTATTCTCAAAATGGCAGACTCAAAAGTGCTCTCATTCTCCCTCAATTCTCCCCTTTAATGGTACTTTAATGATGGTTTATTAGCAAAAACGAAATTTCCTTAAAACTTAGTTTTAATTATCATTCAATTGGCTATTCTATTTGGTTTTCCAGCACCATTGGCTGCTCCTTTAGCTAGGGTTTCCCTTGCCCCTTCACATTCATGCCAAAAACTAAAATTAGCAAAAAGAAAATAAGTTTAGGTTCACCATGGTTTGAACCCATAACCATTCAATCACAAAGCAATTGCACAACCAATTCAACCAAATCATATTTCATGATAATTCATTAATCTTAATATTATATTATTACTCTCCATGACCATATCATCTTATTAAAATAATAATAGATTAAATATCACAAAAAGGCATATAGAGGATTTAAACCCAAATCCTCTCACACAAGTACTCTCAACCATTTGAGCTAGTACTTTTCCACGTCATAACATTTCGCATTAAATGTCTTAATGGCTTCTACTACCCGAATTTATTAAATAATTATTTAATTAATTATTTAAATCTCTCGGGTCTTACATAATCGACCGCTCACGTCGAACGACACTTGTTTTTAAAATACAAAAATTATAAAAATAGTTTTGGTGTCTAATCGACCATTCGCATTGTACGACACTTCTTTTTAAAATACAAAAATTATAAAAATAGTTTTGGTGTCTAATCGATCGCTCGCGTCGTACGATACTCCTTTTCAAAATATAAAAATTATAAAAATGTTTTGGTGTCTAATCGACCGCTCGCGTGGCACAACACTCCCTTTCAAAAATACAAAGTATAAAAAATGATTTTGGTGTCAACCCGGCGCACGCGTCGCATGACACTTATTTTCAAGAATGTCAAAAGATAACTTTAAAAAATTAAATATTCTAATCAAGTTTTGTCAAGAACTACGTGATCCTTGATTCTCCATTGTGAATGGAGATACGTAAGAGTAGGGCAAGTCCTTGTCAGGTTCACTTCCCAAAAAATCAAAAGGTTTTCAAATCATTTTCAAATAGTTTTACAAAGAACTACGTAGTCTTGATTTCTCATTTTAATGACAATACGTAGGACCAAGGTTAATCCTTGTTGGGTCCTTTTCACTCAAAAAATATATTTGTTCAATTTATTTTCTTATTTTTGGGAAAAATAAATATTATAAAATAATACATCTCTTTCGTAAATTTAGTTAAAGGTACCACCTTTGGGCGGGTACTGTAGGGTGTTAATACCTTTCCTATGCGTAACCGACTCCCGAACCCTAAATATGGTTTTCGCAGACTTTATTTTAATTTTATGGTTTTCCATAACTTTCCAGAATAAACTATGGTGGCGACTTCAAATCTTTTTTTCAAATTAATTTATTTTTTAGTTCGCCGTTCCGTCACGATTTAAGTTGCGACAACAACATTTCAGTATGTTTCTCAAGTCTAAGTCTTCTTCTTCTTCTTCTTCTTGGCCTTGGTATATATAGTTGTATTGAACCACTTGACCGTTGATGTAGAACTAATTTTGTATTTCTTAATATCTTCTTCCTTATTCACTTGAAAGTTCTGAATATTGCTTTCTGCGTATTTTGCTTCATGTGAGTTATCTCTTCTTTCCTTTCTTATAATTCTTCAATTCGAATTTCATCATTCTATAAATGATATTACCATTATAATTTATTCTTAAATATTCTTTTGCATTCTTTTATCTGCAAAGTATTTCCCTTGTTGGTGATTGGTTAAAAATAATATGATAATATTCAAAATGTTCTTTCTTAGGCTTAATCAATGGCCTTTTCTTCACACGTATCTTCATATATCTTTGATATTTCTTCAATCAGAATATCTTCAATAAAAGTTGAGTCTTGTTGTGCAATCCTCTTGACTTGATCATCTTGATAATTATCTGATAGATTTCATCCTCTAATTCAACATTCAGATTTCATTGATCAATTCATGATTGATCACTGTATCACCTTGTGATTTGATACTTTTCTTTTGCACCATCTGAACTCAATTTGTCTCATGATTGTCATTGCTTAACTTGTCTAGTCACTTTTTCTTTAGAATATTCTAATGAAAGCACTTGTATGATAAATGTATTCAACATTCAACATATTGAGTTGACTTTAACTCGTTTAATAGTTTTGCTTTGACTTATCCGACATCTTGCGTTGACTCGTCTAACATTTGTACATGTTGACTCGTCTAGTTAATGATTGAGTCTAAGTGAGTCTACGTTGTAGAATGCGACTGGTGACCTTTGTCGTCTAATGCTTGTTTTGACTCATCTACTCCTTTGTTGAAGTCTAGTGCTTTGCCACTTTTATGTTGACTTGTATGGTCAACACTATTTCACTTTACTCGTCTAGTGGTTTTCCTTGTGTTTTAATTATTCTTTCTTTCCTTCTTTTTATTTATTCTCCAGTCTTCGCGATTTAATTCATAAATTACCTTGTAATATAGAGACGTGTAATTTGATAAGATCTTAAATATATTCTTCCTGTCTTCTCCTTTGGAGTTTTACTCATTTGTCATACACCGTATATGATATTTCTTCTTTTGATTTCTTTCTCGTTTTAACTTCTCTACTTGAATCTTTTTCAAATGAATTCTTCAAGTAATCTTCCTTGTAATCCTTCATTTGTAAGATATCCTTTGTTGAAGCTTTTGTATGATTGAATATTTTTTGAATTTTATATGTTCAAAATAAATGTGATTGTTTATAAAACATTTCTATAATCGTTTGACAATTATTTTAATTTCAAAAATATAATTTCTTTTACAAAATTCTTTAATTAAAATTTAATTATCCAAAGATAATTTTAAACATTGTGACTTCTTTCAATAATTTTGATTCTAAATAATTAGATAAAAATATTAATTCAAATATTCAATCAGTAATTAAATAAAAGAAATAATTTAGCCAAAATAATGCAGCTCTTTCAGACGCGTCTAAAGCATATAGTCGTCTAATAGCTTCAATTGAGCTTGTTATTCTTCTTTTCTACTTGTTTAGTCTAATCTTTATATTTTGCTTGTTCTATGCTAATTATGCTTTTGGCAAATCTTGCTTGAAAATCATGAACACACATTAGATAATCAATTATATAATCACAATTTATATAACATATAATCAGTATGTCATTTAATCAATATATAGTATAATGATTGCTTACTTTGATTTCTCTTCATTTGGTCCTTGCATAAGTATATTGCACAATTTAACACCTCTAGGGCTTTCATATGCGAGACTAAAAATATTATATGAATAACCATATATATCCTCATTTTCATATGATGTTTGTTATCATCAAAATCAATAAGACCTTTCTTCATACTGTATAGCATTTTGTTGTCATCAAAACCACTTAGACATTTTATTTAGAGGATTATCAAAGATGGTGTCGCTATGAATGATTGAAATTTTGAGGTTCAATTATAGGTATTTTCATGCTCAGAAAACCTTGGTTTTTCAAGGTACTGATGTGCCTTAGTGTGGGAAGCTTTGGTGGACTAGAATATATTAAGTGGAAAGTATTTGCAAGAGAAGTTTTAATGTCATTTTAGTGCAGCAGAGGTAATGTGCCAGATGTTAATATACTAGATTGGGGGTCATTCCACAAGCTTGATTGAGTTATTTTACAATGGTAGAGCACTTAGTAAATCCTAGACTTGAATAGAGGAATTGGAAATTGTGAAGTATAGGTATGTAATATTCTATGAGAGTTGCGGACTACTAAGAAATTAACCTTGATTGGAGAAGTTATACCTCGAATTTTGGGAAGTATATTAGAATGAACTCAATATGTTTTGGGTGCAAAAACCAATAGAATTTCGCTACTGATATAGCGCTTGGCAGCACGGGTATGTGCGCCAAACGATAGGAACACCAGGGGTGTCCCTGCACTACATGGCACTTGGCGGCAAGGTGTGCTCCGCCAGGCGATAGACCCTACAATAGTGGGTCTGTGAGAGCCTGGTGCTTGGCGACGAGGAGGTCCCGCTAGGCAGTCTGTGCCGGTTTCGCCTGGCGGCACTTAGGCTGCGCTAGGCGATAATGTTGTAGGTATCTAACTTGCGTGAGTTGTTATACGCATTGATGTGGACTTGGTTCAAGAGATATTGTTCCATGAGCGAGTAGGTTCATGGATGGTGGTGAACACGTGATGATATGAGCGGGAAGGTTCATATCTTGTTCCGTGTGGGGATACGAGCGAGGTAGGTTCGTATGTTCCGTGCTCACACTTGAGAGATGCTGTGTGTGGAGAGGTATGTAGCTTGTGGATCACGTGTGTTGGACTATGGGCGGGCAGGTCTGTATTGTAGGACTACAAGCGCTGGAGGTTCGTAGAGCAGAACTACGAGCGAGGAGATTCGTAGAGGTAGGACCACAAGCGGGTAGGTTCGTGTGAGCATCATAAATCTTGAGTCCAAGGCTAACTACTTGTGTGATTTGAAGGTTGAAAAGCCTTGGGGTATTAAGGTCTTGGCCAAGAAATATTTAGAATCAAATAGCTGGGTTTTTTATTATTTTATTAATTTATGTGTCAATTTATTATGAGCTCACCCTTTCTGTTTGTGATTGGCGATGATCGTGTGATTCATTACACGGGAGCAGATGATGCTACAAGTGATGCTGCTGACTTATAGTAAATTATGTCGATTGATTTTCTATTTTTATTGATTTATTTTAATTAAGTAATTTCCAGTAGGGACGTTACACAAGCAACCATATGTAAGGACAACTTTGATATATGAAAGTAAACAACGTTTCTGCTTTGCGCCTTTCGAAGTTCATCTTCATCATCGAGAGTTATCGCTGTCGTTAAGCGATCAAATTACCACTACTTAACTATAGCAACTTCAGTACTGCCAAGTTAGTAGTGAACAAACTAGATAGGGTTAAGCTAACCCTGAGTCGTCTCTCAATGAATACGGAATTGATTTCAAATATTTGATTCTTATAAAAATCTATCCTAATGCAATTAAACCTAGTAACTGTGAAAATATAGGGTTTTAATATGCAAAAGAATGAATGTCACGCAAATAAAAGATTGTAAACATAATAATAGTAAATAGGTCAATTCCACTACTTTTTCAAAATAGATCCATCATCGATTATCTAGAGATTATTGTTAAATTAATTATTTTTGTTGATTTACAAATCAATCAATGTAAAGTCTCAATTCATTTGTTGGCATTCTCACTTTTAATCAAAGTACAGTCTCAATTAAAAGTGAGAATTTTTAGATTATCCAGAGTAAATTCAATCAAAGTACAGTCTCAATTAAATTTTACTATGCCTAATCATGTCTATTCCTTTGTTTCCTTACCAAATAGAAAAATTAATTAATCAAAGTAAAGTCTTAACTAATTTTAGTTAAAGTGATTACCTTTAATCAAAGTAAAGTCTCAATTATTGGCAAAAAACTTATTTAATCACATGAAAGTTTATAAATAAAATCAAAGTAAAGTCTCAATTGAATTTAAAAACCATTTAACTCATATGATTAGCATGCGTGTAGATTTAAAATCATTATTTTCTATTCAATTAAGAAGCAAAGGACATAGATAAACAAAAACCACAACAATAATCTAAAGAACAAATACATTAATTCATCAAACCTCAAAATCCAGTTAAGAAATTACAATGGAATCAACCTTAAAAGCTTAGCCCTCCATGGATTGGATGGAATACATGATAAATGATGAATGAAAGAAAAATAAAAGGAATGGAAGAACAAGAGATGTGATGGATGGTAGCTGCCAAAACCAGAGAGTTGTTAACTCTCCTTTCTTCTACTCCCTTAGGTCTCTTTATATAGGTAGTGTTTGGAATTAGACTTTATCTTTTCTGTTCCTGAAATATTTTATCTTTATTTAATTAATTAGCAACATAATTTTTGTCCAATTTCCAATTTTGATCCTCTTATTTGACCATTTTTGCAATATTGACCAAAATTGACTATTTGACTATTTGACTGCGCAATGATAGACTGACATGCGCTAGTGCGCTTTCTCTCTCCAGAATTAGGGTTTTCGCTGTAGTACAATGTTTGAGCATCGTTTAGCAATGGAGGCTGTTGCAATAGCTTTGTGTTTTCTAGGTGAGTGGTGGTCTTGTGGTTGCTCCGACGAGTGTAAGACCCACGAAATTTAATTAATTAATAAATACGGGTAGTAGAAGCCTTTATGGCATTAAATTCTGATTGGTATGACATGGAAAAGTACTAGCTCAAGTGGTTGAGAGTACTTTGATTGTGTGAGAGGACTTGGGTTTGAGTCCTATGTATGTCATTTATGTGTTATTTAATTATTCTTGTTTTAATCATATGATTAATCACGTTCTCATGACATAATGCTTGAATTATATTAGTTAGCATGAAACATGAATGGGCATGATGGTTTAGCATTGACTTGGTATTGGTGTGGTTATGGGTTCAAACCTTGGAGAACCCAAATTAAACTTTATTTTTGGTACTTTTTAGGTTAGGAGAAGGGTTTTGCAAGGTTGAAACTGCACACAGAGAATAGGACACGAAAATTGGAGAGTGGTGAGGTTTGAGTGCAGAATTAAGGCTGATTGGAGGGAGGACTAAGAGAACTTTGGGTGAGCAAAGAAGAACATTGGGAATTCTCAAACTTTTAGCAAGGAAGCCAGGTTAGGGGAGTTTTCACGTTAGCTTTTATGTATGAGCATGAATTGTATAGTGTTGATATGAATTGTATGCATTATTATAGTGTTGTTCGTGTTTTTCTGGGTTTCTAGAAATTTCCAGAAACCGCCTGGCGGGCTGTTCATAGCCGCTAGGTGGCACATGCGTTGTGGCTTAAGTCTGGGTTCCTGAAGAGGAACCGCCTGGCAGTAAGCTCTCGACCACTAGGCCACATATACCAGTTTTACCTAATTTCTTGGGTTTTTATGAAGGGCCTAGCGGTGGTGAATGACCCGCTAGGCGACGCGAGCTATACTAGTTCGATTTTGATGTTTGCTGGGTTCTAGGATGATTTTATCGGAGGGAAAGTCAGTTTACGTTGCGAAGGGATAAATTACTGTCAAAATTCATGGAGTTTCGCATAATTAAGACCTAATTAAGATAGAACAGTGGTCACATATTTTTAGGGATTGACATAGTTGGGAATTTTGTTGATTGAGGTACCTCTAGTGTGTAATTGCATTATAATCACTATTGGAATAATTATGATGGAATATGGTGTTTATGATGTTGTAATTGAGTGTCCAATTGGAGGAAACTGGAAAGAGAAGGGCAAAAAAGGGGTAGGAGCGTGCGGATAGAAGTAACAGAACCTGGTATTTTTCCCAAGACTGATGCACCGCCTAGCGGGTTATAGTGGGTCGCCAGGCGGCAGCGCGGCATTCAGAAGCATCTTGTGAATTATGAAGTGCACTGGGTTCAGGCTAGTTGCTGTGAACGTTTGATATATAATGGCATTGATTGATTAAATGATCACGAGGCCCTTACGTTGTTCCTAGACTTGATGAATAAGTTGTGAAGGGAAATGGGATTATAATTGATTACTAGGCTATGAGCATATAGGAATAAATCTGGTGTTATATTAGGAAACCTTAGAATTATGAAATCAGTAATCTAACCATTTTGATATTATTTATATTAGAGTGATGTTAGGTCGAAGTGGAGAATTGGTGTTACTGGGACTTGTCAAATTGGAAGGAAGGAATAAAGATAGTTAGGTGCAAGTGCTAAGACAGATGCCAATGGATACTAAGATGATGTGGGGTAACAATAGAGAAATGAAGGGTATGAGATTGCAGTGACATGTTAACTTCAGAAAAGAGAAACCTAAGCATTCCTATATATATATATATAAATTAAGTGGATGAATAATGAAAAAAGGGAACTAAATGATATCCTATTGACTTGTAGGTGACAGTTGGTGAGGGTAATATATAAGACGTACACATATGATAATAGGATTCAACAATTGGATGTATGATAGTTCAGACTTAAGAGGGAGAACTTAGTGAAAATGTGCAAAAACCAGTAGAAGTGATGTTACTGGTATGACGCCTGGTGGTAGGATCTAGACCACCAGGCGATAGCCACGTACCAGGGGCTTTCTGGTGCAGGTGGCGCCTAGCGACAAATGTGATTCTCCCAGGCGATCGTTGTAAGATAGTGGGCTTTGGAATAGTGTGGCGCCTGGCGGCGGAGAGTGCTCCGTCAGGCGATAGTTGTTACATTAGTGGGCACTTGGAACGCGTGCACCTGGTGGTGAGGGGAATCCCGCCAAGCGGTGTCCACAGTGTTTGGGATTTATGAGGCGCGTAGCGCCTGGCGGTACGCGTACCCCGCTAGGCGGTCTGGAAGTTGGTAGCGCCTAGCGGTACGTGTCCCCCGCTAGGCGATTTGGCTGTTGTAGCCTTAGTGGTTGGATTCTGCAAAAGTGATCTACAAGGCTTTTGGTGATGCTTCAAAGGTGGGATTGATGGGTTCCTTGAGTTGAGCTCAGAACGTATCCCTTGAGTTGAGCTCGGGATAGGGGTTAAGCACGTAGCATTCCTCGAGTTGAGCTCGGAATGACATCCCTCAAGTTGAGCTCGGGATGGTGGATGAACACGAGGAACCCTTGAGTTGAGCTCAGGTTGGCGAGTGTTACCGGTGTAAGTGTGTTGGTGTTGGCCAGTACGAATGGGTCCAGATGGATTGTCCTTCTCAATAATTAGCTGACGAGTTTGGTAGTCTTAGGAGGTTACGAACCATGTTCGTATTTGGGAACTCCACCTGGCATTACGGTGTGTGATCCGTAGCATGGTTTCCTGCACGTGCTCTATCGGTTGTGGCCGATAGGTATGGCAGCAAGTCACCTTGGGGTAATCACTAAAAGAGGTAGAACATGAATGATCTGGTTGTGGACAGGTGATAAGGAAAAGAGTGAGAGACTTTATTTGGGTGTTTGCATAAAATATATAAATGACTATTTATATGTATATCAATATAATTGTATGTTGATTTTGTTAAGCTCGCCCTATCTGCTTGTGTTTGGCGATGATCGTGTGTGCGATACACATGAGCAGAGGATGTTGATGCAGGTGGTGTGGGTGGTACTTAGACACGGAGCGGGGGAAAGCTTGGGAGTTTATATATTGATCAGAGGATGTTTATTGATTTTAGCATAAGTTGTAAACTTTTATGAGATATTTTGTATTATTTTGATTTGGACTATTTTGTAAACTCTAGTGAGAGGTTTTATTTTGATGTCCAGTTTTATTAACTATGGATTTTTCATTTAATTGGAAGTAATAAAATGATTTAACATTTCCCGCGCTTTGGGAAATGAGGTAGTATTAAATGCGACTTGTTATTTATTTTATTAAAATCCATGATATTCTGACGGGATGTTACAACGAATGTCACGGTGGAGGCTCACGCAGATTTGCTACTATTTCGAGGTGCAGGTTGTAACATCCCTAAGGAATATTACTTAATTAAATAAATAAAGATATAAAATGAAATTCAATCATCAAAATATTTATTATTCCCAAACGTGGGAAATTTTAAAATGTTAAACCACGTGCCAGAATTTATGAAAGAGTAGTAATAAAATCAATACAATTTCCAAAATCCAATACATTATTAAAAGAAAACATGGTAAAATCCCTAGCTCTAGTCCCAAGCTAGCCCTCACTCCGTCGTCGGTGCATCCACATCATCACCTGTATCATTATCTGCTTTCGTGTCACGAATCACACGATCATCGCTAATCACAAACAGAAAGGGTGAGCTGATAAAATTAGAAATAACATATACAATAACAAAATGTAAGTAATACACCCATCTTATTCTTCCTAATTAGTTCTTGACCAAGACCTTATCCCCAAGGCTTTTCAACCTTCACATCACACATATAGTTAGCCTCAGATTAAGGATTTATGATGCTCATACGAACCTGCCCGCTCGTGGTCCTGCCTCTACGAACCTCTCCACTCATAGTCCTACTCTATGAACGTCCCCGCTCGTAGTCCTACTCTACAGACCTACCCGCCCGTAGTCCAACACATGTGATCCACCAACTACGTACCTCCCTGCACGCAACATCTCTTAAGTGTTAGCACAGAACATACGAACCTACCTCGCTAGTATCCCCACACGAGAGTAACTGGATATGAACCTCCTTGCTCATATCATAACATGTTCATCACCATCCATGAACCTACCCGCTCATGGCACAACATCTCCTGATCCAAGTATAGCATCATTGCATAAAATAACACACAAACAAGCCATTGACAACAGCGTTATTGCCTGGCGCAGCCTAAGTGTCGCCAGGCAAAATCTGCCTAGACCGCCTGGCGGTACATGCCTCACCGCCAGGCGCTGTAACATGCCGACCGAATATTACGAATTTAAATAATAAAATAAAGAAAAAGTAATTAAGCCGCAATTAATAAAACCTCATTTCCCAAAAACGCGGGAAATTTATAACGTTTTATTACTTACAATTAAAACCAAAATCCATAATTCATAAAACTGAACATAATATAAAATAATATAAAACCCTATTATAAGAGTTTACGAGATATTTCAAATCAAAATAATATAAAACCCCTAGGCTTTCCCCCACTCCGCGGCTAAGCCTCACCAGCTCCACCTGGAATGTCATCTGCTCACGTGTACCACGTACACGATCATCGCCAAACACAAGCAGATAGGGTGAGCTAAAAAGATAACACATGATTATACATAAATCAACCATATAT
>Ga0214545_1009919_pt1 | contig 14170 bp, 6 predicted proteins | sample CNSS4metaG_FD_160064 | JGI IMG/M metagenome (GOLD analysis project Ga0214545, IMG submission 160064) | Root nodule microbial communities from cowpea collected in UCLA plant growth center, Los Angeles, California, USA - CNSS4 | ecosystem: Host-associated > Plants > Roots > Nodule | place: USA... | reverse complement strand
TATATATATATATATATATATATATATATATATATAAATATATATATATATATATATATATATATACTCGCGTGTGTGTACGTGTGTATTATTTTAAAATTCATAAAATAAAAAGTATTTCAATAATACATATTTATGCAATTTAATATATATATATATATATATATATATTTATTTATTAATTTCTAAAAAAATATTGCTTTTATTCTGTATCTACAATAGTAATTAATAATTTGTTTTCATGAGAGTTGTTTAACACTTTTTTATGTAAACCAAGGAAAACGTACAATTTTGTTCAGTATAACTTTAAATGAATTATTTATTATATATCTTTCAGTTATTTTTATTTTAATATATTATGAATAATTACCTTTTCCGATGTTATACAAATTAATCTTGTTCTATCTTCACATTAATTAAATTAAAAATATCCCTAGAACAAAATTATGTTATTTGAAATTTAAAAAGTGACAAATAAAAAGTATTATTTTATTAAATAACTGAAATGTAAAAAGAAATGGACTCAACTCTACATAATTTTTTTGGTAAAAAATACATAACTGTTTATATATATATATATAAATATAAAATAGACAGTATATGTCAACCGATGTAACTGTTTCCGTTCTCTAAATAAAAAGTATTATGTAAACTTTGGTATTCAATTAACGTTAGTTATGGCGAAAGAAAATGTAAAAGAACATAGATCATTATTTATTTTTTTACATTTTCATTTATGCTAAAAAGTAAATTTTAACCACAATTCGACTCTAATAAATTAAGTATGTAAGTTGAAATTTGCATTATATATATTTTAAATTAATCTGATCTCTAATCACTGATTAGTTATATATTCAACAAAAATTTGTTAAAATTCTTTTTAATAATAACTAATAACATTTTAAAATTTTAACTTTAACTTAATTCTACAAAATAATTGTATAAATTTGCACTTAAATATATACTCTAAATTATTTTTATCTCAAAATTAAAAAAAAATTACACTGATTAAAGTTGACTTGGCCTAACCTTTCTTTCTTCATGCGAGGAAGTAAGAATCATTTACCTATAGCATATCATTGATTAGCCAAATGAATCACAATTAAGTGAGATGAGAAATGTGATGCAAGTGTTCAATCACACCACATGAAAAGTAAACACATTCTTTAATGATCATTCATTGCAGAAGTCTTGCATAGAAAAGAAAAAGGGAATCAGTACTAATGTTTTGAACTGATTTTTGTGGCTTCACCAACTATAGAGTGCAGTGCCAGTTCCCACTTTCCATTCGGTGTGTAACTGACACAATTATGTTTCCTTGTACTCTGCTGCAACATGTCTTAGACCAAAACCATTATCTCTCATTTATTGCATTCATAATCTTTAATTGATCCCAATAAATAAAGCAAGTAAGCAACTATACTCTACCTCTTCTGCTCACAACCGTGTTTTGGAAAGTGACGCAAACACTTTCGTTATGTTAAATATGTATCCATCCATCATACGCGTGTGTTACCCTATGAGTTTCTCCTATAGGACTAGGTAGGACTTCATCCCCGTCGTTCCTCATTCGCATAACAACACAACATCTTTTTTATGTTTTCATCATTTCTTCCTCGTCTGGGTTATGCTATCTTGTTTGTTCTGCTGATTCTGACATCTCACTACTTCGTTTGGGATTAATGGCAAGAAAAGGGTAGGTATGCATGAAACCGTAACTCCTTTTTGCGCTTTTGAGCTTTATGTTGCAATTTTGTTTCTATGTCGCATGTGAGTTCTTGTTTCGTTCATTTTTTCTCGAAAAAGAAAGCAAACATGGGAATGTAAGGTTGCATCAACTCCGAGGATGAAGAATAACGAGTATATCAAGAAAAAGGGGGTTTGTGTTTTGGCTGAGAAATCTTCAGCGGGCGTTACCATTTTCTTTCCCCCTTCAATTTGGCTATTTTGATTGTTTTTTTATAAAATCTATGTACTATATCCCTTATGAGTTCTGTGGTGATTAACTCATATCAACTCTCTCTGTCTACAAATGGTTAGTACGAGAATAAAGTAGGATATATAACTTAGTCTACAGTTCAGTCTTAAATGTTACGATACCGTCCTTTTTTTTTTTTTTTACCTTTGCTGATGTTTCTTTGATGTATGTTCATTGTGGATGACATTGTTGATGGGGACTGATTATTTAAGTGCCTAATTGAATGCTTAATTGCAGATGTTTCAGTGGGACAAAGTGACAAACAAGTATGATACATTCTCTATAAAACAGTGAAATTGAAGGGGACTGGACCATGTAAGTATTCTGCAAAAAACTATTAGAATTGTTGAGTGTTTTAGAATATAAACAAATTCAGTCTGTTGATGAAATTTATGTGACAGAAAACAAGGATTAAGTCATGTATAGATCATTTCTGAGATGTGATGATCCAAAAGGAGTTGTAGGATGTGGGACAATCAGGAAATACAGAACTCGTTCTCACAAAGTGAAGGACAAGACAAAAATGCAAGAGACAAGTGAAATAATGGAAACATCCTTGATCAACAAAAGATACAAAGAGGAGAAGAAGGTCGCCGAAGAATGTGATGGAAATCTAGTTGGTCCATCATCTTTGCAGCTCACACAGGTCTTCGGAAAGGATCATATGCTAGATTCATGGTCTAGAGATATTATATGTGAAGGAAAGTCCGAAGATATTGCAAAAGGTATTTTAAAAGGGACTATTGGTCTGCAAGATTCTCTAAGCATGCTTCGCAAGTTGCAAGAGGATGCCGCACAACATACACCTTCTTTTGGGAGAAAACAGACTGAGAAACCAGAAAGAGACAGAATTGATGGAAACAAGATTGGTAGAAGAGAGGCTAATCCATTAGGGGAACAAAGTAATACAAAGGGGTTTCAAAGACCACAGCTTTCTGCCGGTGGTTCTTCAAGTAACTGCAAAGAGGAACTTAAGAAGGTGATTAAGGAGAGTTTGGTTAGGCAAAATATGTTTCCAAAGACCTCTGAAGGATTTCATTCAGGTTCAGAAACTTTTCATATAAGCACAAGCCAATGTTCTGGGGTCAAGACTGACACCCTTTCTGATCCTTCTTTATCAGTAATAGCTTCAAAGATTGAAAGAGGACCTAGCCTAGTTTTCAAGCTGATGGGTTTAGAAGAAGGTCCCTCAAAATCATTTCCAGCTGCTAAGCAAAAACTGTTGGGTGGTGAGATAGATATGTCAAAGGTCAGAAACAATGATTCTACAGCTGAGAAGGTTAATCCAGAACTAAAACCCGTGAGGGAAACTCTTGACACAATGCATTTCAAAGGTATTTCTAAGGAGAATTTTGTCAAACATGTTCATCATCATTTCAATGACACCAGTTCCAAGCAGTTTGTTGATTTATCTCACATTTCACTTACGGAACCTCAATGTACAATATACCAGCAATCAGAAAAAAGAGCCTATGTTCCAGTTCTTCCAAAAGAGTTGACAAAACTGAGAAGAGAAATACTCTCTTCCAAAACTATCAAACATAGAAAAGGTTCCAGTTCCACCAACATGGGAAAAGAAATGGAAAAGGGTATGAGGAAACGGCTTAAGAAAGAGGAAGGACCTAATTTTCTCAAAGAGGATGCAAAAGGAAGCATTCCTGTTGAAGAATATGCGGGTAAGGTAAAACTATACTGTCACATTGGTCACACATCACATGTAAATGAGACAATTGATAGAAAATGGAAGGTACGGCCCATTAGTAGAAAACAGACAGAAAAGGATATCTCACAACCTACAATTGTGGCAGAACATCAGTACAAACGAGAAATCCCCTCCACAAAATTGAGCAAGCTGAAAAGTGGATCCAGAATCGACAAGAATGAGATTTCCTGCCTAAAGAGCAGAGGTTCAGACAACAAAAAAACTACGAATTCCAAGGATGTTAATGTTGACAATAAAAAGGTTAATTCCGTGATAGATTCCTTAACAGGTAGAAAGAATCAGATGAAAGAACAAAGCACTGTTGCAGAGCCAGAACCAGCTAAACTAACTGTAAGTTTACGTTTTATTCTGTTTTTTTTTTATCAGCACCTTTTATTCTGTGCATATATGTTAACCAGAGAATGAAGTGAAACTTTCAATCTAAGTCTGAATTTACAATTCTTATGCATAGGTTGAACAAATCAGGCAGAGAGAAAAGAAGAAAAATTACCCCGAGATTAGAATCTCCACTAGACTAGAAGATGAGCTCTCGATGGTGTGTGAAGCAGATGCCTTCACAAATAAGATTGGAGGTAAGTTTTTCAACCTAAAAATGAAACTAAAAATGCATTTTTTATGGATGCATCGTATATATGTTTATGCTTATCAAATATATGGAAGTAGCATGCCTTCTTAATTTCTTGAACAATATACAAGCAAGTTACTATATTTTCTAATTTCTGATGAAAACCAAAAGTTGTACTGCTACCTTGAATTCTTGTAGATTTCTACAGGGCTTTTTTTGTCTCTTTCTAGTTGTCTTGGTCCGTCTCCATCAAAATAATTATTTGAAGTTTCCTTCCTCACCGAACAAATGGTGTCCAAAAAAGAGCATTCCTCCATCTATATTTTATTGGATCATTGATATTTCTAACCTAGAAAGTTCTGTCGGAAATAATAGTTCTATTATGACAACTTAATTCAGTCATTGCTTTGTATTATGTTATCCTAAGCTTACAACTAGGAATAGATCGAGAACTTCATCACATAACATGCATTTTCATTCTGTGTCTTTGTGTAACTTATTTGTCTCTTTTTGACACAACAGAAAAATGCAAGCTGAGGAAGAGTTCTTCGGGGGATGATCTCATTACGCTGCTCAAATCTGAACATAAAAATGATGGTATCAATGCTTATAGCATCGACGCTGACAGAGAAGGGACAGAGCTGAAACATTTTCTTCTAACGAGTCCATCATTCATAGGACACGCAAAGAAGCTCTTCAATCTTGATGTGGATCGTCCCAACACCCTAAAAAAAGATGAAACTGTTTGCAGCATGGCCAACATGAGGCTTTACTTGGATTGCGCTTACGAACTGACCGAACGTAAAAGTCTTGAAAACTCAAGATTACGCATCTCCTTATGCAGGTTGGTGGAAGAAATCTGTGATGGCATTGAGAATCTGAAATTTTACAGAGAAGATTATGATCGTGGAGAGGAAGATTTTTCGTACAATAATGACACATTTGCAATGATGGAAAAAGACATGAAGTGCAACGGAGAGATAAATGGAACGTGGGAAAGTGGTTGGAGAACAGGCTTTTGTGCAGATGAGGCTCAACTGGTTGTCAATAAAATAGAGAACCTGATTATAACTGGATTAATTGAGGACCTTGTAATCAATTTATTAGCTTAATTTCATTTTTACTCAAATACTTCGGAAAAAATATTGTATAATTTTAATATTTTTTGTTCCTTTCAAAAACTTTTCATTTCTCTTTACATTCTTATTTGCTATTTTTTTTTTTAATTTTCAAGTATCAGTTTTGCGAATTAGTATGACAACATTTCTATTAGAAAGATGGTTGTTAGATATTTAGTGATCGATTAAGTTTTAGATTAAATTTTGAAAAGAGAAATAGACGGACACTCTTTTAAAACATAAACACTCTCCCACACCTACACCAAATAAAAAATGGTTTTGTATCCTAAGTTTTTTATTTTTATTAAATATTAAGTAATAAAATAACATTATAAGCCACAATATTGTGATTTTTACTAGTTGGCGTCTATGTGTTTTCTAAATTACACTGAAAATATATTTAAATTAAATTATTTTTAACAGTACTCCTTTAAAAAAAAATTTAAAAGTAACTTTGTCTCTGTTTGTTTATATATTAAAGATAATATTATTATTTTATAGTTATATCTTTATCTACTTTTTAAATATTAGACATCCCTGGAAGAAGAAAAAGAGAAACGAAAAAAGGCGACACAGTTTTATTTATGTGTTTATTTTACATAAAGCAGAGACAGCATCTTAATCATAGTTGGACCGATACACGCATTTACATAGGAGAATCCCGAATGATCGATTTAAGAGGCAAGATGATGGAGACATGTCATCATGAGTCATCCATCATACATAGTTTCTTCCATGCTCTCACATCTCAAACATTCTCTGCTAATGCATGGAACCACAATCAGATGAAGAATCAAAAACCTATCCTTCTCTCATAACCAAACCCTGGATTCTATCTCAGATTGTACACACACAGCATAAATCACGAAGATGTCCCCTTAAAGATAAGAAAATTAAGAGTCTCCAGAGCAAAATAGATGAAAGTCCCTGATGAATGAGTGAAATAGCACCCAAAACTCGATCCCACCACACATTGCCACCCATTCCCATACACACTATCAAATTCCTGAAAAATCGAACGCCACAAACACATACTCAATACAAAACAACACCATATAAAGATTGGAGAAGAGAAAATGAGAAAAATAGAAAGAAAGATGAAAGAGAGGCACCTTCTTGATATGGGCAGCAACAGAAATGCAATCAGAAACATCGTAGAGATCAAGGGCGTGAGAAGCACAGGCCATGGCATGGATCTGCATCTTGGGTGACATGTCTGTTTCTTTCACCAAAGCTCTGCCTTCCAACATCCTTAATTCAGTGATGACGGTTCTTCTCGGTTGTTGTTGTTCTTTGTTACAAGGTTTTTGTGGCGTAACAATCTGTTATCTATGGCTGAGATTGTGGCACCAGAAGATGAACAGAAGAATGAAGAAGCCCCAGTTCCGTTGCTGATTTGAGTGATCTTATTCTTGATGGGGTGACACTACTTCAAAAGATACACGTAACCTTACACCAACCTTATTTTCACCTTTCTCTTGTCTCCTTCTGCTTCCCTCTCTCCACAACAAAAATCAAAACCAATGTCTATAGAAATAAAAAATAAAAAAGAATGTGCTTTTCTTTTATGTTATTCAAACTGCAATTGTTTATTTCATTTCATTCCACTTGTTTTATAATTCTAGCAGTCTATCTGGTTCCGCGTTGAGTACACGTAACCCCGTTAAAAATAGGGAAAGTGGGAGTTGTTACCTACCTGTTAATGAATTTGTATCAATCTTCCGAAAATTGATGAGTTGTTTTTACAAATTAATAAAAGAATATTGATCTCTACTTTTTGGTAAATAAATACTTATTCGGAAAAATATTTGTTCAGGCATGTATTGTGAAAAAAAAAAAAAAACCTTATGATGGTTGAAAATCAATTCATAAAAACTAATATATTGATAATATTAAATGTTTAATTATTCATTGAAAAGAATATATGCATCGAATATTTCTTTGTTGGAAATGTCAAAATGGTACAACGGATTATCTTATATTTATGTTTTTTTTGTTTTTGGTTGTAGATGACATTAATCATCATGTAATGAAAATTAAGTGGATCGAGTCAGATTTGAATTTTGAATTTTGCTTTTTTACTCTCTTACTCTCTTAAGTATGAAGAGTTTTGTCATCATGACTAAAATCTATCACGATTGATCTAGTGGTAGACACACAATCAAATAATTGCTATTATAATCAAGATTATAAATTTAATTCTTAATGAATAATTGTTCAGAAAAAGATGATTGCAAATAACATTAACTATCCTATAATTTTTTTTTCTAGTAGTAAGCACAGGCTTGATTCAACAATTCCTATAAAAAAAATTCCTACCATAAACAATATTATATTAAGCAATAATTAATATTATCTTTAAATTATTAAAATCTCGCTTCCGTATATGCTTTATTCGATTAATTAATACGTCCTTACTTCAAGATGTTCTTTGGCAAAAACAATATAAATTGAATTTTCAATATACGTTTCTTGTTTTATAAACATGCGTCGAACTTTGTGCAAACACGTTGAAGATTTGATTTGGATGAATTAGTGAAGATTAGGACGAATCTTCCCACTCAAATCCAAACTAATTATAATCATTGTGGTTGATGAAGTAATTGGCAATAGTTAATCTCTTTCTCACGGTGAGTTGGGATGGGAAATTAAACTATGACGAATTATGGGTTTGTATTTCCCTCATGTGAGTTTTGGCAAAAGTTGGTTGTGAATGGACCATGCTTTCACACAATGCTACGTTTTGGGTGTACACATTCATTTCACATTCACAATGCATTGGAAAAACAAAGAATAAGCCAACCGCGTATCACTCTCTCAATTGTTTGATCAACAAAGAGTACAGAACTTCACAATTACAAAAACCAAAAAGGAAGCCCAAATTTATCTATCAGCTTCCATGGAAGGAAAAATCTTCATTTTCTTATTGCAAAAAGTGGTAGAATGAATAATTGTTAGAATTTTCTTTTGTTTGTTATTGATGTAATTTCTTTTATTATCATTAAAATATGATTTGGATATGACTCACGTAATGAATATTTTCATGCGAGTCCAATTTTATCAAGTCATCAAATTTGGGCTTTGGACATCACTTTGTGTTTATAAATTTAGTATGGAGGAATCACAAGAAATGGAACTCAATTCACAAACTTGTAAAGGGGTGCATGACTAGTGTAGAAAAAGGACGGTGATGATTCTGATGAAAAGAATAAAACAAAAGCAAACTGGTCATTTCATCACTTTGACATTGTTTCGGTGGATGCACTCTTAAAGCATGAATGTGAAGATGTGTGAGTTTGTCCCATGTTTGTTTCGGGTAATTTGGGACTAATTTGCATACGCGGGTTTCCTGGAGGAAGGAACAAACCATGAAAGCATAGAGGCTCGGATATGAAGGGATGTATTGTAAAACTCATGTGAATGACAAAAATGACCTCACTTTAATTTGAAATAACACTGTGTGGTGGAAGTGGGCCTTATGGTCTCTAGTGTTCTTGTCTCATGCTCTGTCTAGTTTTCTTGTTGGGTTTTCTTTTATTATTTTTCACTAAGCATTAAAAACATATCATTTAGTACTTCAAAGATAATTTTAATATATTTTTAAACTTTAAAATTAGTGGTCATCGATGTATTTTAAGGACACAACAGAACAAGAAAAAATAAGTAAAAAATCCAAACTTTGTTTCTAGTGGTGTAACTTAATGATGTCCTCGTGGATTGTTTGGTGATATGGGATGAAGATGTAGTCTGCTGGTGCTCTTATAGATGTTTGTCATTGATGACAATCGTGGAAATCAAAGAGAAGGACACTAATAAAATAATAATAATATTAATGAGAAAAACAAGAACAATAATAATAATTAATATAACAAAAATATTTATAATAATTATAATAGTGAATTCAATTAAATTATATTTTTTTATAATTAATTAATTTAATTTAATTTTAATATAATTTTCACTATTTATATTTTTGAAATTCCCTAAATACCCATATATATGAAAACCATAAAATACTCCTTAGGATTCTTAACAGCAAACACATCGGGGAAGTTCATCATTCTCCTTGGAACATAACAATTTTTCAACCCTTGTCTCCCTCCCCTAGCTCATTCCCACACCTTGTATTCTCTTTGCACATATACTACATTAACACAAAAAAAAAAAATCTTTTACGTCTGACACTTTTTGCTTTTCTCATTTGGTTTAGGTCAAATGTAGTAACGATAGTCATAAATTTACGTCTGACTAAAAACCAAACATGAATTTACGTCTGACCCAAGAGAACAGACGTGAAGTTACGTGCGGTGGACTCTAACCAGACATAAAATTGTCAAAAAATCATGCATAAAACTTTACGTGTGACATTGTGTATCACACATAAATTTACGTTTGTTACTGTACAATCAGACGTAAATGTACGTCTGTTAATGCACAATCAGACGTAAACGTAAATTTGTAGTTTTTATTTAATATTCATTTTGTTTTAACATAAAACCAACATCTGAAATCCAAAAAAGGTCCAGAACAAGTTTTATCTTTTAACTTACAAAATTAATAGTACAATTATCAAAGTCAAAGTACATATAACTAATTATTAAAAACACATATAAAGTGAAGGGAAAAAACTCTTAAAAACCTAAGCTTCTTGTAATTGTTTGAGCAAATAAGATGAACACTCTTTCCTTATCTCCAACATGTCATCCTTTGCCAATGGTGAGACATAATCGAAGGCCTAAAACAATAATTATATGTTGGTATGTGTGAAGTTTTGCAAACCATACAATTGATAAGTTATAAGTGTTTACAAATAAACCTTTATCCAATCATCAACAATTTCTGCCCTAATTATAGTTTTAATCCAATGCATCACATGACAAACTCCATTATTCTTAAAATTTTAATTCTCAAACTCCAGCATTCATATAGTTTATACTATGTCTCTAAAATAAAATATATAATATAAACCAAAAATAAAATTTAATAAAAAATCTAATAAATACAAATGTAAAAAGGATTTTATAGAAAACATAGTATTCAAACAAAGTCTCTCAACATTACAAAAATAATGAGAGACGGCAAAATTAATACAATGGATTAACATGCAGTCATTTTTTCTTAAAATTAAGAATACTAATGTCAATCAAAACTAATTTATAAATGTAAAAAATGAATCGAAAAGACCTAACCTTGATAAAAAAAACGTAAAAAATGAGTGTCTTTGGAGGTCACTCTCGTTGCACACCACACCCCGCAGATGATGGTTGAAGCAGACGTTGGTTGCAAGAATTCTCGTCGTCACGTGGCAACTGTAGAGTCCTCCGTCGCTGCAGATTCCTTCGTCGTTGCACTTCAACCACAATCCTTTGTCGCTGCACTTCAACCAAACAACCATCGCTACATGTTGACTAGTCTGCCGCCATTGTAGGTTTGTCACCGCTACAGTTCCGTTGCCGCTGCCTCTACCAAAAAAAGCGAAAAATTAGGGGTTTCAACGTAAATGTCGGTGCACCAAAATGGAATCAAAAGAGAAACCAACCTTTCAACAATTAATCACGGGATCCTCCACTGGCGCAATTCGAAAATGTGAAAATCCTGTTCCCGTTCTCGCGCAGTCGCGACGCTGTGGATAAGAAGGTTAGGAATTTAAGTTTTAACATTTATGTCTGACGCGTTGTAGTTAGACATAATGAAATCAGACGTAAAAAACCATATTTACGTCTTATCCTAAGGCGTCAGACGTAAGCAATTGATAATTACAAGTTTTCCACCGATCATTTTTTATGTCTAATTCTAGTGGGTCAGACGTAAAATCACATATGTAATATGTCTTTTTTATGTTAGTGCTATTATCGAAATTACCACAAGGAGCTTTACAAATCTACCTGAATGAAATTGTGATTAGAGTAAGTTCTCTTATTTTCTCATTTTAGGAAGTCAAATATAAATTCTTTTGATTTTTTGGGTATACCTCGGTTGCATGTGATCCTTCGTTATCCCAAATTTGTCATATATTTTATCTGAAAGATATGATGTGAAATGTTAGGAAATGCATGTTTTAGTATGAAGTTAAATCATGTATCTTTAAAGTAAGTATTTGCTTACCCTTATTTGTTGTGTTGTTTATGTATTTTCTTCTTTTGCAATGATCACCATTCATTGTTTGTGAGCAGGGAATTGTGCAGGAGTGAATGCACCACAATAAGTAATAGTAAAATTTGCAATAATTTGAGTTATATGATAACAAATATTCTTTTGTTCATGTATGGTTATTTCTTTTGGGATAACTGTAATTAAATTATATGTTAACCATTAGGGCTGGGCAAAAATAATTGTACTGAACTGAACTACCAAAAACTGCACTGAACTAAAAAACAGTTCGTATGAACTGCACTGAACTAAAAAACAGTTCAGACGAACTGAACTAAACTGTTTTTCTGAAAAATAAACTGGACTGAACTGCACTGTATTGAACTGCATTGCACTATAATATGAACTGTACTGAATTGTTATAAACTGAACTGTTTTATGAACTGCACTATATAAGAACTGAACTGCACTATTTTTTACTGAACTGCACTATTCTTGAATTGAACTGCACTAATTTTTAACTTAACTACACTATTTTTGAACCATTTTTGAATCAAATTGCACTAATTTTGAGTAAACTTCACTATTTTTTAACCGAATTGTACTATTTTTGAATCGAATTGCATTGATTTTGAATTGAATTGCACTGTTTTTGAACTGAATTGCATTATTTTGAACCGAATTGCACTAATTACATATGATTGTAATACGCAATAATAATATAAAGTTTATAATTTGAAAGTGCTTAGGAAATAATACTTGAAATAAGCCTCATACTTCAATACACCAAAATCAAAATATTTATACATCTTAATACATCAAAAGATATAAAGTTTTCATATAAACTCACCTTGCTCAAATTCATCAAGCTCTTTAGGATCCTCATCAAAAAGTATCGAAAAAGGTGTTCCTCTTAACCAATCTTGTGTGCAAACAAGTACTTCCACTATTTTAGGCGTTAGACAACACCGATAAGGACTAACCACCCTTCCTCCTGTACTGAATGCACACTTTGATGTTACGGCAGAGATAAGAATGGCTAACACCTCTCGAGCCATGTTTGCAAGGATAGGAAATCTAGTTGAGTTGACCTTCCACCAATGTAAAACATCAAGCTCAACTGATTTTGTATAAGGTTCAGGATCCTCTCTCAAATATTTATCAAGCTCTGATATATAATCAAATCTACGTCCTGTAACTCTTAGGTAGAAACTCATGCCATGAGGATCATCATCTTCATCATCTAGTTGGGATTCTTGTTGGCTACTTTGAGAACCCTCCTCAATCCCTTGATATTGATCATAAAGTGCTTTTAAAGATGACAATAATTTTGATTTCAATCCACTGGCCATGCTAGATTCAAATATATAGTCAATGAAGTAATTAACAAAATCCAACTTACTCCTAGGGTCAAGCACAACAACAATCAATAATAGTATATTAATTCCATTGGGATTTCCCCAATATTTGTCATACTTACCCTTCATCCTCATTGCCATCGATCTTATGCTCACATCACTACTCTCAGAATATTGTCGAATCTTTTTACCAATTCCAAACACCTCCTTCATATACATATGACTAGTGACATAAGAAGAACCAGAAATGCGCATGGTAGAGTCATAAAACATCTTTAAGAATGGTAGAACAGACCTCGCATATTCCCAATCCTCTTCTAATGGCACACCACTACTTTTGGCCATTTCAGCACCAAATTTCTTATCTTGCATATCTAGCAAGACAAATGCATCTTTGTACTTCAAGCTTGCCTCTAACATTAGATAAGTTGAATTCCATCTGGTTTCAACATCAAGGCAAACAAGACCTTTATAAGAAATTCCCTCTTGTTCAACACAAGCCTTGAATCTAGCAAATCTAGCTGGAGAAGATTTCACATATTTAACTGCACTCCGAATTTTTGAAATTGAATCTTTTATCTCTTTTAACCCATCCTTCACAATCAAACTTAATATATGTGCACAACAACGCATATGAACATATTCTCCCTTTAAGACAAGACAATTCCATGATAACATCCTTCTTTTGAGGTATTGGACCCCAACATCATTTGCTGTAGCATTATCCACAGTGACACTAAGGACTCGCTTCAACTCCCAATTATTCAAACAAGCCTCAACATGTTTAGCAATGAGCTCCCCTGAATGACCTGTTGTTTGAGAAAAATTCAAAATTTTCTTATGAAGCTTCCAATCATCATTAATAAAGTGAGCTGTTAAACTCCTGTAGTTTAGGTTTTGGATTGAAGTCCATGTGTCTGTAGTTAAGCAAACCCTCCCACACTGCTTTGATAGAAAAATTTTCAACTTTGTTTATAAAAGTATCCGGTGCGTAAAATCATCTATAAAGCAAATGGTGGAAGTGTTGACCGATTCAAACCGATGAAATTGGTCGATTTAGCACTCGGCTAACTCCCATCTTATTTAGTCTTCTCCCTTCTGACTGATCAAATATGCTCTAAATGACTACCTCGATGTCCACGTCCGCCCGCGCCAGATCTGAGCTTTCGTGATAGGTGAAAGAACCTTTTCCGTAGGGGATAAAAACTGACTTTCCTCTTCATATAATTGCCACATTTCACGCCTTAATGTAGTGCGGGATGGGACCTCAAATCGTGGTTGCAAGGACCGTACAAAGTCACGGAAGTCTTCATCTTCCACAAATCGAAAAGGAAGCTC
>Ga0214545_1009916_pt1 | contig 14172 bp, 17 predicted proteins | sample CNSS4metaG_FD_160064 | JGI IMG/M metagenome (GOLD analysis project Ga0214545, IMG submission 160064) | Root nodule microbial communities from cowpea collected in UCLA plant growth center, Los Angeles, California, USA - CNSS4 | ecosystem: Host-associated > Plants > Roots > Nodule | place: USA... | reverse complement strand
GAGCTGCGGCTGAACTACACCGTGATCGGCGATGCCGTGAATGTCGCGAGCCGGCTCGAAGGCGCCAACAAATCTTACGGCACGCAGATCCTGGTCGGCGCGGCGACCGAACGTCTGGCGCGCGGCGCCGTCGTCACGCGCGAGGTCGACAGCATCGCGGTCTACGGACGCGAGGAGGGACTCTCCGTTCACGAGCTGATCGGGATGGCGAACGAGATGGCGGTTGGCAGCACCGGCTGGATCGCCGACTACGAGCGCGGACTCGCCACCTATCGCGCCCGCCGCTTTGCCGACGCGCTGGCCGATTTCGAGGCGGTGCTGAAGCAGCGCGGCGACGATCGCCCAGCCGAGCTGATGCGGGACCGCTGCCGTCGGCTCGCTGCAGCTGCGCCCGACGTCAGCTGGCGGCCTGTGGCGGCATTGGCGTCGAAATAGCGGCGGATTCCACGACGTCATGGCTGCCCGCGCAACCTGCAGGCCGAGCCCTTGAGCTCGCCGGGTCCCTATAGTATGGGACCGCTTGGGTCTGCAGTTCACCCAGGCGTCAGCGTCCCGCGAAGGTTCTGCGTCATCTCAAGGCCGGCGCACCCGAGGGCGCGGAAGGCGCGACATGACCGCAAATCCGGATGCATTGCCGCTCGCCGGGCCTGCACCGGTCTCGGTGCAGACCTCCCGCGGGATCATCCAATGCGCGGTCGCAGGCGAGGGGCCTGCGATCCTCGCCATCCATGGCGGCATGGGCGGCCACGACCAGTCGTGGCTGCTCGCGCGTGCGCTCACTTCGACGCTCGGCGGCAGGCGGGTGCTGGCCGTGTCTCGCCCGGGCTATCTCGGCTCGCGCCTGGAGCTGGGCGCCTCGCCTGATGAACAGGCTGATCTCTATCGCGAGCTGCTCGACGCGCTCGGGATTTCCAGCGCGGCGGTCGTCGCGGTCTCGGCCGGCGGCCCCTCGGCGCTGCAATTCGCCGCGCGGCATCCCTCGCGCTGCCGCTCGCTGGTGCTGATCTCGGCCTGCACGGGCCGGCTGCAAACACCGCCGGACATCGCCGCGCGCCTGCGCATGATGCGCCATCTTGCCCGTCTTCCCGGATTGCCAGGGGTCCTAAAGTGGCGGGCTGAACGCAATCCGCAATCTGGTGCGCGCCGCGCGATTCCCGATGACGCGATGCGCGAGCGAACCTTGCGCCATCCCGAGGCAGGCCTCTTGTTGCGCATCTTGCAGTCGAGCGTGTTCCAGCATCTAGCCGCCAGGATCCCCGGCACCGTCAACGACATCGCGCAATTTGCCGCGCTCGAGCAGCTGCCCGCAGGAACGGTCTCGGCGCCTGTTCTCGTCGTGCACGGCCGCGCCGATGATGTGGTGGCGTTCTCGCATGCCGCGAACGTCTGCCGGGCAATCCCGCAGGCGAAGCTGCTGGCGCTCCCCGATGGCGGTCACGTCTCGCTGTTCACGCATCTGGACACGGTGCGCAAGGAGGCTGAGCCGTTCCTGGACGGGCGCGCCGATGCTCCGCACCCTCATCGCATTAGGAATCTCCATGAAGACCACGCTGCTCAATCCTGAAAACTACACCCGCTCGCCGTGGAAGAACGGCGGCGGCGTCTTCACCGACATCGCGGATGCGCATCGGGCCGATGCGCCGCGGAAGGACTGGGACAGCCTGCTCTGGCGCTTTGCGTCGACGCCGATTCTTGCGTCCGGTCCGTTCTCCCACATGCCCGGCATCGACCGCTTGCAAATGGTCGTCGAGGGCCGCGGGCTGGTGCTGAAGTCGCCGACGCAGGAATTCGACGAACGTGAACCTTTTACGACGGTGCGTTTCACCGGCGAGCTCGAGATCGTGACCGAGCTCGAGGCCGGTCCCGTCGAGGTCGTGAACCTCATGGCGCGGCGCGGCGCGGCCGAGATCGATCTCCTCGCGTTGAAGCAGCCCGGCGACCGGCACCTCGCCGCCGGCACGCATCTGGTCTACGCCCCGCGCGGCGAATGCCGCATCCGCCTCGACAACGAGGAATTTGCGATTCCCCGCACCGGCACGTTGAAGGTCGAGCTGGCCGGGCCGTCGCAGCTTGCGCTCGTCGCGGGTCTGGCGGTGCTGGGGTCGATCCGGCTTCTGGTCTAGAACCTCGGACCGATGCGCACAATCCATGCAACTCGCTAGGTTGACGCCGCCGGGCCGGCGCACGATATCTGCTGGCTAAACCGCAGCTCGAGGGGCAGGATATGAATGCGCCACACACATACGCCCCCACGCAGGCCGACGGCGTCATCGACTGGCTGACCAACGGCACGCGCGACGAGCGCTACATCGATAATATCTTTGCGCAGATGTGCATCCGCCTGCAGCAGGCGGGCATTCCGCTCAAGCGGTCGACGCTTCACGTGATGATCCATCATCCGCAATGGCTGGGCGCCCGCATGATGTGGTCCGACGGCAAGCGCGAGGCGGAGATCACGCTGGCCGACTATGACGTTCGCGAGCGGTCCGAATATATCGGCAGCTCCGCCAACGAGATCCATGACGGTGCCGACGAGGTCCGCGAAAAGCTCGAGCAGGATACCTCGCTCGGTCGCAAGCATGCTCTCTATGACGACATGCGGTCGCTGGGCATGACCGACTATGTGGCCTGGCCGCTGCTGCACACGCTCGGCAAGCGCCACGTCGTGACCTTCGCCACTGATCGTCCCGGCGGTTTCGAGGATGTCCACATCGCCGGCCTGAAGAAGCTGTTGCCGGTGCTGGCGCTGGTCAGCGAGATCCGCATCAAGAATCGCCTGGCGCGCACGCTGCTGGAAACTTATGTCGGCTCCCATGCCGGCGAGCTGATCCTGGCCGGCGCCACCAGGCGCGGCACCGGCACGACGGTGCGCGCCGCGATCATGATCTGCGACCTCAGGGACTTCACCAAGATCTCCGACAACTGGCCGCGCGACGATGTCATCGACCTTCTCAACGACTATTTCGACGCGATGTCGGAGCCGATCGCGCGGCACGGCGGCGAGATCCTGAAGTTCATCGGCGACGGGCTGCTCGCCATCTTCCCGCTGCATCAGCCGAACGCCTGCGCCAATCTTCTGCATGCGGTGGCCGAGGCGAGGGGAGCCATGGCCGCGCTCAACGATCGGAACAGCGCGACCGGCCGCGCGCCGCTGAACTACGGCATCGGCGTCCACGTCGGTGATGTCATGTACGGCAATATCGGATCTGCCCAGCGGCTGGATTTCACGGTGATCGGCCCGGCCGTCAACATGGCCTCCCGCCTGGAGGCGCTGACCAAGACGCTCGGCAGGAATGTGCTGCTGTCACGCGATTTCGCCGAGCTTGTCGAGAAGGAGTTCGCATTGGAGCATGTCGGCCGGCACGAGGTGCGCGGCTTCAACGCCCCGATCGAGCTCTATGCCTATCCGGCTCGCGCTATTTCCGGTTAGTTCCGGGGGCGTTCGGCAGGGCCTGTTGGCCCCCCTGGGTCTGCCTGGCCGGATCGTTGTCGCCCGGCCTCACCGTTGACGACTTCGCCGGTGCATTGGCGCCGCCGTTGTTGGCGTCCGATGACGTATTGAGGCTGGAGGCGCCCGCGCCGGTCGTGCCGCCGGTGCCGGTCGAATTGATGCCGGAGCCCGTCCTCGACGGCCCCGCGCCGCTTTGCGCGAAGGCGGAAGGGGACGAGGCGAGCGCCGCGATGAGCCCTGCTATGACGAGTGCTTTCATGTCCGCTCCTGTGCTCGGCCTGGTGCATGATCCGGACCCGGAGGGCCGCACAGCGCAAAGTGCGCAGCGGTTTTCCGAAAAGATCATGCTCAAACAATAACCTGGAGCGCGATGACGGTTCATCCTAATCGCATCGCGCTCTAGGCGGCCCCGGCCCGGCATCCGGGGGCGGGCTTGAGCCGGGGCCGCCATTTGCCGGAATGGTGAGACGCCGGCGAAGGGCCAATGCGCAGGAACGCGTGGTCGTTCCAAATCCGATGGTGCGGCCGCAAACCCGCTGAACTACGCCGACCAGCGATCCTGCTCTTCCTGGTGGGCCTGCTCGTTCAGCCGGTCGGCGATCTCGTCCGCGATCTGCTCGGTCTCGGCCGAGGCCACCGGCTCGCCCTTGTGTGTCTTCAGCTTGTCCTTGTCGGCTTCGATCGGAAAATCGTCGGGTCTCAGTCCGTTCGTCTTGTTCATGGTGCGCCTCACTGTCTCCAGTTGGGGAAAACACACGTGAAGGGCCGATCGTTGCTTTGAGGGTGAAGCCGCTGGACCAGGCGGCGTCAGGCGCCGCCGACTGCCCGCGTGATGGTGCCGCTCCCGCCGCAGGTGGCGCAAGGCGCGCCGTCGATGCGTCCCTTGCCGTGACAATCGGGACAGACGTCGTCGCCGGTGCCCTTGGTTCCGGGCGGAGCTTCGTCACCGGGATTGAGCGCTGCTTGCGTGGGAATCTTGGCGTCTTGTGCGTGGGCAGCCTTGGTCTTGGTCATCTGCGCCTCCTCGACAACACCGCAACGCGCCTTGCCGCAGAAAGTGCCAATCGGAGTTCGCAGCGCAGTCAACGGAACCGCGCCGCTGTTCTCGCTACTTCTCGACTGCGCCCGTCCAGTCCTTGAAGCCGCCGACGTTGTAGACGTTCTCGTAACCCATATCCTTCAAGAGCTTGCCGGCCAGCGCCGACCTGCCGCCGGATGCGCAATAGAGGATGACGGTCTTGCCCTTGTCGAACGCCTTGTCGTGATAGGGCGACTCCGGGTCGGCGCGAAACTCCAGCATCCCGCGCGAGACGTTCACGGCGCCGGCGATCTTGCCGCTGGCGGCGACTTCCGGCGCATCGCGAACGTCCACGACCAGCGTGTTGCCCTTGTTGATCATCTCGGCCGCCTGCTCCGAGGTGATCTTCGGGACCGCCGCGTTCGCAGCTTCCAGCATTTGCTTGACACTCGTTGCCATAAATTCTCTCCGGATTTTCTTCTGCCGCCCCATAGGAGGATAGCACATCGATCTGGACATCGCTCCTGGATAAGCTTGTCCCGCCGGAGTCAGAGGCCGGAGGTCCGGTTGCCAAGGCCGGATTGTCCGACTAGCCTTGCCGAAGCTACGCCCAAACGGTCTCTGGCCGCACCTTCATGCCCAAATTTCTCCGCATCGGTGTCCATCAGTCCAACGTCTCCGGATACACCTCGAAGGCGTGGTGCGTCAGACGCGTCGGCGCGGCGGTCTTCCTGAAATGGGGCGCGGTGGAGGTGCAGGGCGCCGGCGCCGGGCGCAAGGTCTACTGGTCGCGGTCGCCGCAGGAGAAGACGATCCGTTGCGGCACCGCGCAGCGCGCGCAGGAGTACACGAAAGCCGCGATCGCGCGGCGCCGCAATCACCGCTATGAGCCGCTGACCGGACCCATCGCGAACCGGCGCCGGTCGGCTGCCCGCGCCGCCGAGCTCAAGCAGGCGCTCGCCACCATCCTCATCGTGGACATCGTCGGCTCCACGGCGAAGGCAGCCAAGCTCGGCGATGCGCGCTGGACCAAGGTGATAGGCCATTATTACGCGGCGGTCCGCAAGGAGCTGAAGACGTGCCGCGGCAAGGAGGTCGTGACCACGGGGGACGGCGTGCTGGCGACCTTCAGGAAACCCGCTGCCGGCATCGCCTGCGCGGCCGCGATTCAGAAAGCCGTGCGCACGCTCGGCCTCGAGATCAGGGTGGGTCTCCACGCGGGCGAATACACCATCAGCGGCGGCGAAATGGTCGGCCTCGCGTTCCACATCTGCACCCGGGTTGCAGCGAAAGCACGCGCGGGCGAGGTGCTGGTTTCGAGCGCGGTAAAGGAACTGATGGCGGCGCAGTCCGCAATCAACCTGAGGGAGCATGGCCAGCACCGGCTCAAGGGGGTGCCCGAAAGGTGGCGGCTGTACCGGGTGGAGGGCTGAGGGCATCGCGGCGCAATAAGCCTTGCGAGGCTGCGCCTCAGTCACAGCCCCTGGATTCAAGCTTCCGCCTTCATGTTTGCGAAACGGTCCCGCAAATAGGCGGCGAAGGGACGCCTTCCCTCATCCTGGCTCCAACTGTCGATCGCAAGGCGAAAAGCTCCGATTGAGACCATCGCGACTATGCGGAGTGCCGTTCGCCGCTTGGGCTGCGGCCACATCGTGCAGAGCGCGTCGAAGACCGCCTGTTCCTGTTGGGCGTATTTGGTGGCCTCGCGGGCGCGAAGCGTCTCGTTGGTGCGGATGAACCGGTCGATCTCCATCATTTGTTTCCGGGCCTGGACGTCCTCGTAGGACGCCGTGAGTCTGACCAGTGCATTCTTCACCGCTTCGAGCGGCGGCTGCTTGGTCGATTGCTCCAGAACGGCGCGCCCTATGGCTTCGGCGAGACCGCCCTGCCAGGCCAGGATGATGTCTTCCTTCGACTTGAAATAATAGAAGAAGGTCCGACGCGAAATTCCCGCTGCCTCCGCGATGGCATCGAGCGTCGTCGCCTCATAGCCGTTCCGAAGGAAGAGCCTCAGACCGGTGTCGGTGATCCGTCGCAACGTTTCGCGGCGCTTTTGCTCCCTCAGTCCCTCGCTTTTCGGTGATGGGTCGTCTCCGTCCTGTTTCGACACACAACGGCCTCATTCAAAATTACACTCAGTGCGATAAAATTCCGCATCAAGTGCGAAATTACTGCATGTGAGGCCGGCCAGCAAGGCTCGGGCCGATTCGAGGCGTCCAAGACCAGCGAACTGGATCAAGATGACTGCAGACAGGGACGGCCCGGCGAACGACCGGGATGCCGATGCTTCGCGTTGCGATTTCCACGATGCCGAGGCCGGCTTGCTGCAAGCGGCGGCCGGGAAGGACCAGCGCACGCGCAGCTCCGGCAACATCGAGCTTCTACGCCGCAATCCTGCCGGTTACGTCGCCTCCAGCCATCGCCAGGGCGCGCCGCACCGGCCTCGCCGTGCAATCAGCAGACCTCGCAGGAGCCTGCAATCCGTCCCCCGGACGATACATGACGCGCGAGCCCGTCATGCCGGCGAGCAGCGCCTCGACGGCGCCGTGCAAGGCTCGCCAAGGGAACGTGACCAGCGTCGATTTGTCGCTCGGACCCTCGCGCGCGCGGTGAAGGCCATACGTTCGCCGTATCTCGGCAATTTCGGCGTTCTCATCCTGCTGTGCGCCATCTCGTTCCATCCCTGCTTCGATCTGGCGAACGTCGTTTCGAACAGCTTCCTCTGTCTCGGTGCGAAGGCGGCGTTCGCCGCGACCGTCAATCTCGTGGTGGACGACTGGACCCCGACGATCCAGGCCTTTCTGGCCGGCCGCCTTCTGCGCTGGATTGGCCTCAGCCTTCTGCTCGCGCTGCTCCCCGTGCTGACCGTCATCCGCGCCGGGACGCTGGCCAAGCTGCGGGCGCTAGCCGCCCTCTTGCTTGTCCGGCTGCGCGGGATCCTCAGAGCTTCGCTGCGGCCACTGAATCGCGCAGCGCGGGAGGGCCGCGGCGCAGGTGTCGTTCACGAGAAGGTCAACAGGCTCGGGCGGCACAACGCTTGAAAATTACACTAGGTGTAATTTAACTGGCCCGATGTGATGTTGTGCCGTGGGAGATGGCCCGATGCCTGGTTGGAGTGCGAGCGATATTCCGTCCCAGCGGGGGCGTTGCGCCGTTGTCACGGGCACGGGTGGCCTGGGTTACCAAGATGCGCTGGCGTTGGCGCGTGCGGACGGCGAAGTGATCATTGCCGGTCGCAATGCCTCGAAGGGAGCAGACGCCGTCGCGCGGATCCGATCCCGTCAGCCCAACGCGAACGTCCGGTTCGAACGGCTCGACCTTGCGGATATTCATTCGGTGCGGGCCTTCGGCTCCCGTTTGCGTGGCCAACGGGACAGTCTCGACCTGCTCGTCAACAATGCCGCGGTCATGATGCCCCCTGTCCGGCAAGTAACGGCCGACGGGTTCGAAATGCAGTTCGGCACGAACCACCTCGGCCATTTCGCGCTGACGGCCGAGCTTCTGCCGCTGCTGCACAAGGGCGTCGAGCCGCGCGTCGTCACCGTGTCCAGCCTGGCAGCGCGCAGCGGAGCGATCGAGTTCGACAATCTGCAGGCTGAGCGTCGCTACCAGCCGATGCCGATCTACAGCCAGTCCAAGCTTGCGAACCTGATGTTTGCGTTCGAGCTGCAGCGACGCAGCCGGAGGTTCGGCTGGGGCATCACCAGCGTTGCGGCCCATCCCGGCGTATCGCGGACCGACCTCATTCCGAATGGCGCCGGCCGGATGAGCCTTCCCGGCCTGGCGCGGACCGCCCTCTGGTTCCTGTTTCAGCCGGCGGCGCAAGGTGCGCTGCCGACGCTGTTCGCGGCGACGTCGCCGGACATCGTCCCCGGCGGCTATTACGGTCCGGACAAGTTCGGCGAAATCCGCGGTTCGCCGTCCGTGGCCCGCGTGCCGCCGCAGGCCGATGACGATGCGGTGGCGTCTCATCTGTGGGATGTCTCGGCAAGACTGACCGGCGCTCGCTTAGCGACGGAGTCGTCCCGCACCCAGGCGAGGACGGATCTGTGCACTTGAAGCGGCCTCGCGCAGGTCCGCCATTCCGAGGCCCGGCGGCCGCGTAGAAAGACGAAGCAGAGGACTCCAACATGACCCGTCGAAATCTGGTGATGATCGCTTTGGGAGTTTGCCTGATGAGTGCTCCAGTCCACGCTACGCCGCCGAACAAGGTGCTCGGCACCTGGAGAATGGTCTCCGCTCAGATCGATCCGGAAGGAAAGAACCTGCCGGCCTATGGCGCGCGGCCGAACGGGCTGCTGACCTTCACGCCGGACATGCACTTCATCGAGGTGCTGACCGACTCGGACGTCCCGCGCTTTGCCTCCAGCGTGCGGGGCGAGGGCACGGACGCGGAAAACCGCGCGGCCATGGCCGGCAGCATCGGCTTTTTCGGCACCTACACGGTGGATGAGAACGGCGAGTTCAGCGGCAACAAGGTCGAGGGCTGCACCTTTCCGAACTGGATCGGCAGCGTTCGGACGCGGAAGGAATTGCGTCTGGTGGTCGACGGCGACGTCATGACCGAGAATTTTGAACGACCTGACGGCACGAAGATCCGCATCACGTTCGAGCGGGTCCGCTAGCGCCGTTCACGCCAACGGCGTTACCTTCGGCTCCGGAAAGGGGCAGGGCGATCGCATATGGGAGCGATCTCGCCTGTGGCCATTCTTCGAGACGCCCGCCGTTAGCGGGGCGTTGAAGGACGAGGCGCGCGCTCAGCTCGCGCAAAGCACCATATGCAATAGTCCTGGGAGAGGGGCTCGGCCCGACCGTCGCCGCCTTGATGTTGACATTCAGCTTCAACCTGCTGACGAGTCTGGGGCTTGGCGAATCCGCCAAGCTGATGCTGCAGGGTGCGATCATCGGCCTTGCAGCGGCCGCATATTCGGCAAGGCGCCAGTCATGATTGCCTCGATATCGGAACGAGAACGGATGCGGCCGCAGCCGCGATGACAACAGGAGAGATGACATGACCGATGTGATGGCTGGAGCCGAACCATTCTTCATGCAGGGCAAGGGGCCTGCGGTCCTCGTGCTCCACGGCTTCACGGGAACGACGCAAAGCATGCGGTATCTCGGCGAAGAGCTTCACCGGCGCTTCGGCTTCACCGTCAGCGGGCCTCGCCTGCGGGGCCACGGCACCTCACCGGACGACATGGAAACGACCGGCTATCTCGATTGGCTCGCGTCGGCGGAGCAGGCGCTTCACGAGCTGGCTGGCCAGGGCACCAAGGTCTTCGTCACCGGCCTGTCCATGGGAGGCACGCTGACGCTCAACCTAGCCGCACGTTTTCCGAACATCGTCGCAGGCGCCGTGCCGATCAACGGTGCCGCCGGAATCTTCGATGGCGCGATGGCCGAGCTCGTATCGGACGGCGCGGCGCCGAAGCGCGTTCCCGGCATCGGATCGGACATCAAGGCCGCCGGCGTCAAGGAGCTGGCCTATCAGGAGGTGCCAGTCGCTTGCCTCCGGCAGGTCCACGTCCTGATTGCTGCGACCGAAAGCCTGCTGCGCAAGGTCAGCTGTCCCACGCTCGCCATTCATTCCAGAGAGGACCACGTCGTGCCGGCGGCCAATGGCAAGCGAATCGCGCAGGAGGTCAGTTCCAACGACGTGCGCCTGCTTTGGCTCGACAATTCCTATCATGTCGCCACGCTCGATAACGACAAGGATCTGATCGTAGAGCGCTGCGGACGATTCATCTCGGAAATCGCCGGGGCGGCGCCTGGATAGAACAGCGCTTCTGCATACGGCGGTCGTAGAATGATGGGCTTGAGATCCTACGATAGCCGCTTTCGCATCTTCGGGCTGGCTCAGCCTTCGAACCGCCAGTTCGCCGGCACCCAGCGATAGCCGTCGTCCGTCTTCCTGATGTTGCCGATGCCCGGAAACGGGAAATGGAATCCAAGCACCGGGATGCGGTCCGTCGCAGCGCGGTCGAACAAGCGCCTGCGCGACTGCAACGCGGTATCGGGATCGAGATCCGGCCCGGGCCGCCAGGCATTGTCGATGTTGAGTAGGGGGCTATAGGCGGCATCGGACGTGATCAGCAATGCTTGCGCGCCGGAATGCACCAGGATCGCCGACATGCCCGGCGTGTGGCCGCCGGCGGCGATCGTCGTTATGCCCGGCAACAACTCGCTGCCCGGCCGGTACAGCACGGCAGACTTGGCGACGGGCGCCACGCTTCGCTTGATATTGGCGATGAAGGCGCGCCGGAAATCTTCCGGCATGGGCAGCCGCGACAGGTCAGGCTCGTTACGGATGAAGAACGCAAAATCGTCCTCGGGAAGATGGACCGTCGCCTTCGGAAAAGCGCTCGATCCGTCGGCGCGGCTGAGATTGCCGACGTGATCGGGATGGGTATGCGTGATCACGATGGCGTCGATGTGCTCGGGCTCCACGCCGATCGCCGCAAGATTGCGGAATAGATGTCCGCCATCGGGGCCGAGCGTTTGCGCTGCACCTGCCTCGATCAGGATTCTCCTGCCACCGGTTTCCAGCAGAAGCGTGTTCAGGTTGAGCGTGAAGGTGTCGGTCGGCAGGAACGCATCGCTCAGCGTCCTGCCGAGTTCCTCCGCCTGGGCGGTGTGGGCATAGATGCGCGGATTGCCGCTCAGCGTGCCGTCGCTGACGACGGTTGTCTTGATATCGCCGATCCGAAAACTGTAGTGGCCGGAATTGGCCCTGCCAGCAGGCGTTTGCGCGATCGCGGCCGGCATGCCCAGCAGCGGCGTCATCGCTCCGGCCGCGCCGCCTGCGAGCATTATGCGGCGGCTGATGTTCAGAGGTGATGGCATACGGCTTCTCCGGCCTATCGCGGTGGGGTCTGTGTACGATGATCTGGCATCATCCACAAATGTCATGATAGAATTTACATTATGCGTTCGATGGATTTGGCGAAAGTCGACCTCAACCTGCTGGTGGTGTTGCATGCGCTGCTCGAGACCGGCAGCGTCACGCGCGCCGCTGAGCGTCTCGGCAGCAGCCAACCCGCGATCAGCCGTGCGCTGGCAAAGCTGCGGCGCCTGTTCGGTGACCGGCTGATGGTGAAGGCGGCAAGCGGCATGACGCCGACGCTGCGCGCCGAGGCGATGCGCGAGCCGCTGGCGACCTTGCTCGGCGGCGTCGAGACATTTCTCCACAAGCCGAAATTCGATCCTTCCGCCACCGACCGCGTCTTTCGCATCGCGACGACCGATTATGGGGCGCTCGCCATCCTGCCCAATGTCGCCGCCCACTTTGCGCGCGAGGCACCCGGGGCGGCGGTCGAGGTCGTCAGCTTCTCGCGTGATGTGTTCCGCATGCTCGCTGACGGTCAGGTCGATTTCGTGCTGTATGCCGATAATCCGGTATCCGGCTCGTTTCGGGCGCGCGAGCTGTTCCGCGAAAATTTCGTGACGCTGGTCCGGCAAGGGCATCCTTTGCTCAAGCAGATGCGCGGGGCAAAGGACGTGCTGCCGATCAAGCTGTTCACGGCCTGCCCGCACATCGTGGTCAGCATTTTTGGCGGGCAGGGCGGGCCGATCGATACCGCATTGGCCGAGCGCGGCTACAAGCGGCACGTCGCGCTGCGTGTTCCATATTTCGCAACGGCCGCGGTGATCACGGCTGCGTCGGATTACCTGGTGACCATGCCCTCGCGGGCGGCCCGGCAGCTTGCGCCGCGGCTCGGTCTCGTGATGCTGAAACCGCCGGCGCAGGTGACGCCCTACGGCTATCGCCTGCTCTGGCACGAACGAAGTCACGACGATCCCGGCGCGGTCTGGTTGCGCCGGCTGGTGGTCGATTCTGTCAAGTCGGGCGCCGCCTAAACCAAAACATGGAGCAAGACGCCGCAAAGCGTGCTCGTCATGAATGTTGCTCCCGATGTCGGAACCCGGGCCGGCCGTTCGTCTTGAATCCAAGCCGCCTCGAACCGGAGTTCTGCGTAAATGGCCCCGCGCGCCAATTGGAAAGGCTTCCTGAGACTGTCCCTCGTCACCTGTCCCGTGGCGCTCTATCCCGCCACCTCCGAGAGCGAGAAGATCTCGTTCAACCAGCTCAACCGGCAGACCGGCCACCGCATCAAATACGTGAAGGTGGACGCGGAGACCGGCGACGAGGTGACGAACGAGGACATCGTCAAGGGCTATGAGCTCGAGAAGGGCCAATACATCGAGGTCTCCAAGGAAGAGCTCGAGGAGATCGCGCTGGAGTCCACGCGCACCATCGAGATCGACGAGTTCGTCGACAAATCGGACATCGACGCGCGCTATCTGATCCGCCCCTATTACATCCGGCCCGACGGCAAGATCGGCCACGACGCCTTCGCGGTGATCCGCGAGACCATTCGCGAGATGAACAAGGTCGCGATCGGGCGCGTGGTGCTGACCAACCGCGAGCACATCATCGCGCTGGAGCCGATGGACAAGGGCCTCGTCGGCACCCTCTTGCGCTACCCCTACGAGGTGCGCAGCGAGGCCGAATATTTCGACGACATCCAGGACGTGAAGGTCACCAAGGACATGCTCGATCTCGCCCGGCACATCGTCAACCAGAAGGCCGGACGCTTCGCGCCCGAAAAGTTCGAGGACCATTACGAGACCGCGCTGATCGACCTGATCAACGAAAAGCGCGCCGGCAAGGTGATCCGGCCGAAGGAGCGGCCGAAGGGCGAGAACGTCGTCGACCTCATGGAGGCGCTGCGGCGGAGCGTCGGCAAGGAAGTCGGGAAGCAGGCCGCGCCCGCGAAGGCGGACAAGCCGGCGAAGAAGCCGAGGAAGGCGGCGGCCGGCCAGAAGGAGATGCTGATGCCGATCGCCGGCAAGAAGGCGGCCGCCAGGGAGACGTCCGCGAAAAAGCCGGCCGCAGGGGCGCGGCGGAAATCGGCATGAAGCATCCCGTGACGCCGGACTTAAATCGAAAACACGCCCTATGCCGCTTGGTACGCGAAGGTCCTAGTCGCAGGCCTCAAAGGCCCTCGTCAGGGCACTCCGGACATTTATCGCCGATCGAATCGAGGACATCGTTGATCTCTGCGACGGCCTGATCGGCAGAGACGCCGTCCGGCGGATCCTGGCGCGCAAGCACGACCGCGCGATGGCGCGCGTGCGGGTCGGCGCGGTCCCTGGCCCAGCCGTGCTCCTCGCATTCGCAGATCGCGCCGGCCTCGTGCAGCACGTGGGTGGCCCATCCCCGTAAGGTCCGGATCGCCGGCCGTCTTTCCCTGGTCATCAGCATGCGAGATTGCTCCTGCGGGACGAATCCGTGCCGCCGCCACATCGTTCCGGGCTGTTAACACGGGTCAGAGATTCCCAAACGGCAGGGCTGGGCTTGTCCACGTGTTCCGGATGAAGGGGAGCGCGCGTTGTGACGCAGCGTCTGTATGCGTTGCAAGCACCCAGCAGAGCCAGGCAGGTTTCCTCCTGAGGAACCCTGGTGCTGAGAGGCGGCTTAGTCGTCATCGGTTTCGGAGGAAAAGCCATGGTCATTGATGCGTTCGCTGGCACCACGCCGGTGTTTCTCCCTGAGCAGTTCTTCGTTGGTCGCTTGGAAGGATGGGCGGTGGTCGAGAGTCTCGTCGGCGGGCTGTTGAAGCGGGCGACGATCACGGCGCATGGCGAATTGGACGCGGACACCGACACTGTCGTTCTGACTGAAACCTACACCTTTGATGAC
>Ga0214545_1009910_pt1 | contig 14179 bp, 6 predicted proteins | sample CNSS4metaG_FD_160064 | JGI IMG/M metagenome (GOLD analysis project Ga0214545, IMG submission 160064) | Root nodule microbial communities from cowpea collected in UCLA plant growth center, Los Angeles, California, USA - CNSS4 | ecosystem: Host-associated > Plants > Roots > Nodule | place: USA... | reverse complement strand
AAAGAGGAGACCAATGGTTGACTACATTGAGAAAGTTCAGAAACTGTTTACGCCAACCATGAGAGGAATCTTGGTGGATTGGTTAGTAGAAGTGGGTGAGGAGTACAAGCTTCTCCCGGACACTCTTCATCTCTCTGTTTCTTACATTGATAGGTTCTTGTCTGTTAATCCTGTCACTAAATCCAGACTTCAGTTGCTGGGTGTTTCCTCCATGCTCATTGCATCCAAATACGAGGAAATCGATCCACCCTGTGTGGACGACTTTTGCAGTATTACCGATCACACATATGACAAGGAAGAGGTAGTTAAGATGGAAGCTGACATATTACAGTCACTGAAGTTTGAAATGGGAAATCCTACTGTGAACACATTTCTCAGGAGGTTTGCTGATGTTGCTTCTGATCACGAAATGACTCCAAATTCACAGATTGAATTTTTGAGTCACTATCTTGCTGAGTTAAGTTTGCTGGATTATGATTGTTTGAGATTTTTGCCTTCTGTTGTGGCAGCATCAGCTGTATTTCTTTCCAGATTTATTACCTCGCCTGAAGTACATCCATGGAGTTATTCTTTGAGTGAATGCTCAGGTTACAAACCAGCTGAATTGAAAGAATGTGTCAAAATATTGCATGACTTGTATTTGTTACGAAAGGCAGCATCCTTCAAAGCTGTTCGAGATAAGTACAAGCAGCAGAAGTTCAAATGCGTTGCAAACCTGTCTTCTCTTCCTTATATACCCAATTGTTACTTTGAAGATCTTTAAAGATGCATGGGACTCAATTAACATAAATTGTACAGTTTATTGTTCATCTTGAGGCTTGAAGGAAACACAACACGCAATTTTGATGGTTACTGCTGAACAATTCTGATAGTCTTTCAATAGCATGTACTAGGAAAATTATGGTGTAGGATGAGGTCAAAATTACATAATTCATTGCTTAGAATTTGATGTGAACAAAGTCACCTTGTAAAAGATCTTTGGGATCTTGTGAGATGTCTTCAGCATTATTGATACAAGTGATGGTTGCAAACTTGGGGGAGATTTTGTGCTTCAACCAATAAAGAACTAGAGTTTTACTGTGCTATTTTTGTGCCTAGTGCACTAATCTATTAAAGATTCTCTCTCCGTGATTTGAGTATCAAAAGTTAGCTTTTGTTCTTTTACATAATGTTTCAACATTAACAAACTTTTCCATAATAAATTTCTTGGAAAGACAATAAAATAAAATAAATTCTATAGATTAAAATTATACTATATAAATTAATCTTTTTAAAGTATAAAATAATTTCTATAAATTAATTTATACAATTTTAAATAATTTATACAAATCTTATAGAACATGTAAGTAGCATGTCCGTCGTAATACTATTATGTGCAAAATAGTTCAGTCCCATCCGTTAAATAAATTGTCTTAACACAATGATGATACAGGACTTATGACAACACCAATTCTAGTGTTAAATATTCAAAAAAAAAAATGTGTTTTTGTCTGTCACGGGTATTCTAAGTTTTTGATACGTGATAGTAAGTAACTTACCTGATGACCCATTTTTCACCTGTTCAATAAATTGTCTTAACACAATGATGATACAGGACTTATGACAACACCAATTCTAGTGTTAAATATTCATAAATAAAGGTCTTTTTGTCTGTCACGGGTATTCTAAGTTTTCGATACGTGATAGTAAGTAACTTACCTGATGACCCATTTTCCAACCATTGAGAAGCTATGCAACACACTTCATTGTACGTAATGAGTTGAGGTAACAGACAAGTGCTTGGTGACAGTAGCCAAAAACATCAACTAGTATTATAATATAAAGGAAAATGACATAGTCAGTCAATGATTTATACAGGACAAATTTCCCTAATAAACTTTCTATATGTTAGATAGTGAATTTCAGATACTCTCAACACCACATGTTACACAACTTTCCCATTCTGCAGATGATAGATCATTCTCTGAGGAATCTCAAACCTCTAGGCGATAAGTAACAGTGCTATTGTTCTAGTTTCTTACAGTTTGCTCAATGGCCAACCAAGAACATGATCTCCCTCTCTATGAAAAAGTTTGGCTCAAACGAACATTTCAAAGAGTGATAGACTCCTTAATTTTATTCCTCCTCCTCTTTCTTCTTAGTAATCGAGTTCTCTCATCCCACAACTTCACTTTCCCATGGTTACTTGCTTTCATATGCGAATCCTGGTTCACCTTCACTTGGATTGTCATTCTCAACGCCAAGTGGAGTCCTGCAGTCACCATAACCTACCCAGATCGTCTCTTGCAAAGGTACATAATAACATACAGCGATTGCTGATTTCTGTTTCGAATCCGGTTTCCTATTCGGATGAACTTTTTCCCTTCTTCATGTACTTCCATAATTTGCTAGTTGGTAAATGCTTATTCTTGGTTTTTAGTGCTATTCATGTGATTATTATCTGTGGACTTGTAATTTAGTTTTTTTAATCTCAATAGGGTTCAAGAGCTTCCACCAGTTGACTTGCTTGTTACAACAGCAGACCCAGTACTTGAATCCCCTATCATCACAGTCAACACTGTTTTATCTCTTCTAGCTCTTGACTATCCTGCTAACAAGCTAGCTTGCTATGTTTCTGATGATGGCTGCTCCCCTGTTACTTTCTATGCCCTTGTAGAAGCCTCCAAATTTGCTAAGTTTTGGGTTCCTTTCTGTAAGAAGCATAGCCTACAAGTGAGAGCACCCTTTAGATACTTCTCTGATGTTACCATAAACAATAATCAACACTCACTTCAATTCAAACAAGAATGGTTACGAGTGAAGGTGAGTGCAACAACCTTGCCCTGCATTATTAAAATTTCAAACTAGTCCTCTAACGCCTGAACACATTCATAACAATGAGATGAGCACCAAACATAAGTGCAGATGAAATTTGGAGATGTATAATACGTTTGAACTTTCCAAATACTCTGACGATAAACTGCAGAGTTATTTTTTTTTTGTATTTTGCAGGAGATGTACGACAATCTAAGCCAAAAAATTGAAGAGGTGATACATAAAACAATTCCACTCCAACTTGATGGAGAATTTGCTGTTTTCTCGAATACAGAACAAAGAAATCATCCAAGCATAGTTAAGGTAACAAAAATATCATGATTCTTAATGGGTTGAGACTACATAGAAATTAAACACAAATGTTTTAAAATCAAATAATATCTTGATAATTATTGTTGTAAGAAACCGAAAGCATTAGTAGAGATATTTCCACGAACTATTTTGACTACCTTAATTTCTAAATTCTAACGTCCGAAGATGTCAGAAATGTTATCTACCCATAAATCTGTGTACATTGCCATTTCTTTTCTCTCCTTTACACTATCCATTTTACTTCTTTTCTATTTATTTCTTGCCAAATTTATACAGTCAAATCTGAAGATGAAAAAATAAATCTTCCATTTTACATTAATCTTTTTTAATATCTTTTCCTGTCAAAGTTTTTGAGCTTGCACGTCTAAAGAACAAGAAAACATTTACTTACATGACATATGAACAGGTTATATTAGAAAACAAGGAAGGTCGTTTTGATGGGTTGTCTCACTTAATCTATGTATCAAGAGAGAAGAGACCACAGTACCATCACAATTACAAAGCCGGAGCAATGAATGTGTTGGTAAGTTAGTTTGTCAACTGGTGTGTAGTTCTTGGAATTTGGATTCTCATTTTTTTAATTCAACCATAAGTTATTAATTTGAATTAATAACTCATGTGCAGACAAGAGTGTCTGGATTAATGAGCAATGCTCCCTTTATGTTGAACGTAGACTGTGACATGGTTGTGAACAATCCCAAGATTGTTCTACACGCTCTGTGCATTTTTATGGATTCACAAAAAGGGAAAGATGTTGCTTTCGTTCAATGTTTCCAACAGTTCTATGATGGAATAAAAGATGACCCTTTTGGAAATCAGTGGGTGGCTGCATTTGAGGTGTTTTTCAGCTTTAAATGAAGTTCTAAGTTTACACTTCACAAGTGAAATTTATGAAAGAAAGAACTTTTGAACTAATATTTTCTTGTTTTCGTCTCATGCAGTACATAATACGGGGCATGGCTGGACTTCAAGGACCTTTCTACGGAGGAACAAACACCTTCCATAGAAGAAACACTATTTACGGTCTTTATCCTCATGAAATTGAAACCGGGATAAAAGGTCTTATCCAAATCCACGAAATTTCTTATTCTTAAACAGTGGACCCAGAACGTGTTTATTATTTTGTATCTTCAGCAGGAAAATTAGAAGAAGATATATTAATACAACAATTTGGAAGCTCAAAGGAGTTCATCAATTCAGCAGCCCATGTTTTGGGAGGGAGTGCATATTCAGCTAATGAGATTACTCCTTCCAACTTTATTGAGGCAGCAACCCAAGTTGCTAATTGTGAATATGAATGTGATACTTTCTGGGGTAAAAAGGTACGAAACAGAAACAAAAACATAATTTTTAGACGATAGTAAACCATTTCTTGCAAAAGATAAGTTTTGTTACTCAGCTTTGACAATTTTGGAAAGTGTAGTTGGGGTGGTTGTATGGATCAATCTCAGAAGATGTACCAACAGGGTTGAATATTCAAAGAAAAGGTTGGAGATCAGAGTGTTGCACCCCAGATCCAATTGCCTTCAAAGGATGTGCTCCAAGAGGATTACTCTCTACAGTTATACAACAAAAGAGATGGGGTTCAGGCCTTACTGTAGTCTTTTTTGGGAAGCATTCTCCTCTTGTGTGCATGCTCTTTGGTAAGGTCCAATTCAGGGCAGGCTTGTCTTATTTTTGGCTTACCAACTGGGGTTTGCGTGCTGCATTCCTAGTTTCCTATGTTGCTCTAATTGCATATTGCATGATTGCCAACACCAGTATCTTTCCTCAGGTTTGATTCAAATTCCAATCCAGTTTTAATGGCTAGGTTATATTATATGCTATGCTAGACAATACATATGATTCTTAATTCTGTTTTGTTCCAGGGACTTGTCCTTTGGATTGCAATTTCTGTTTTTGTGATTTACAATATACATACTCTATTAGAGTACCTCACAATTGGGTTGTCTATAAGACATTGGTGGAACAATCAAAGAATGTGTGTGATGAGAACCACGAGTGCATGGTTTATTGGATTTTTGAGTGCTATGCTTAAGCTATCAAGAATTTCAGATACTTTGTTTGAAATAACAGAGAAGGAACACAGTGCTTCTGGTGCTGATGGAAACAATGCAGATGCTGGAAGGTTCACGTTCGACGAGTCCCCAGTTTTTGTGGTAGGCACCACCATTTTGTTGGTGCATTTGACAGCCATGTTGATAATGTTTTTGAGGTTGCAACCAAATCCTTTTGGAAATGGGTGCGGAGTAGGGGAGTTCATTTGTAGTACATACCTGGTACTGTGCTACTGGCCATATTTGAAAGGCTTGTTTAGCAGAGGAAAATACGGAATCCCCCTATCCACCATTTTCATGTCATCCGTGTTTGCATTAGTCTTTGTGCATTTTTGTAGAAGTAATATTATCTGAAAGCTCTTTGGGGAAAAAGAACTTGTTTCATATTGAATTTGTCTATGAACATAGTTTGTTAATAATATAGTCAAGCCACATTAACTTCTTACGGATTTTTTCTCTTGTTTTTTTGTTATGGTTCTTTCGTTTATTGTGGTGTGTGTTGTTTGTAACTTTCTCATGTTTAGTGAACTTGGTGAAAATCCAGGACAAACTGGTGTGGTAAATGTGTAACTTAAGTATAACCATGTCTTTTGCAAAGTACGAAGTTGAGAAGTTCACTGGAAGCAATGACTTCAAATTATGGTGATTAAATATGTGTGCTTGTTCAATAAGGTCTCTTGAAAGCTTCAGAAGGTGAATCCAAGATTTATTGTGAAAGAACTAAAAGCTACTAAATAAAGTTACTTATATATGTGATCAATAAATATCATTCAGTTACTCTAACGTCTATTGTAGTTATTTTGCAGTCATCATTGTGAAAATATATTTAGTTAAAATACTCTATTGGTTCACGTTTTTTTCAAAAATCTCAAATAGATCCTTTTAAGATTTTTTTGGTCTCACTTATATTCATATTTTTTAAAATACGTAATAATTAGGTCTATTTTGTTAGTATGATGATAACGGTGTTAAAAATGTGTCACGTGTCAGCTTCTCGTTTTTATGATTTTTTTTTGAATTTTTTTTAAATATTTACATCAGTTTTATATTTTTATACTTTATATTTTTAGATCAGCTTTATATTTTTTGTTTGCTTCGTCTGACATTTATGATTTTACTGAGTTTTTTCTTATCATCTAACTTTTTTATTTTTGTAATATTTATTCTTTATAATTTGATTTTTTTTTAACTTTTTTAGTTTTATTAGTCTAATCTTTTTTTTTTTAATTTTCTAACCTTTATATTTTTATATCATATACTCTTTACATTTTTCTAAATGATTTAAACTTTATATTTTCATATCATTTACTTTTCACAGTTTTTTTTTCATCATTTAAGCTCTGTATTTTTAGATTTATACTTTGTATTTTTCTACATCATCTATCATTAGTATTTTTAGATAATTTATTCTACATTTTTTACATTGTTTATCCTTTATGTATTTAGAAACTTTTCTTCTTATATTTTTCGGAATTGTCTATATTTTGTATTTTAAAATCATCTATTCTTTATATTTTTTGAATCGTCTAACTTTTTTATTTTTAAGTTGATTACTCTTTACTTTTACTTTAAAATTGTTCAATTTTTATATTTTTAAAAGTATTCATTATTTCTTTTCTCAACCTTTGTATCTTTTTAATATAATATATATTCACTAACCTAAACAACACACAAAAAACTAGTGTTTATAAAAAAAGTACTTTTAATTTGTACTTTCTTCAATTAGTTTATTGTAGAAAGAAAAAGAAATTAACAATTTTAAAATAATGACACATAACATTTTTTTAATAAATATGAAAAATAAAAAATAATCTTTCATTTACACAAATGTTACAAATATAAGAAAAGTTATGCGTAAAACTTATATTACGTTATATTACATTAATCATATAAGATGTATCTTATTAACATTTTTTATAAATAAAATAAAATAAAATGCTTAAATATCTTTTTTCGTCCTCATTTTCGTAGTGTTTGTTGCGGATGACCTTATTTTTACCAAATGTTTAAAATGATCATCATTCTCGTAATTCGTGTTTAATTTAGTCCGTTTGTGTGACGCCGTTTAAATCTGTAACGGAGCACTGTACATGCATTGTTTGTATTATGTTGTTGAGTTGTGGTGTATTACGTGTACAGTACAACTGTAGTAATTAGACAGTTGGGGATAAATAGGTGAGCTAGCTAGGGTTTTGAGAATGAATTGTTGGGCAGGTGGTGCCTTCCTGCAATCTTCTTCCTCCATTCCCAATTCGTGTTGGTGCCTTGTTGCAATCTTCTTCCTGCAATCCCACTATCTAGGTATGTCACAGTCCCAAACTTCTTCCTTTACCTCTGGTTGTAATCGTTGGAGGCAATAGTGTTGTAGCACTCCCTGCAATGTTGGTGGTTCAACGAAATCTCAAAACATAATCACGAAAACTCTAACCCCAACTAGTTGAAATCAGCAAACTTTATCACAATTCCGAAAACCCTAAACCCAAGAGCAAAGTACTTACCTCGTCAATGATAATTATTTGGAAACTTGAAATCGAACGAAGAAATCACCATGTCCAATTGCTTCCTCTGAAAATCGGGAATGCAGAAATCGCCTCCCACCCACCAGAATCTCTAATTGCAGCGTCAATCCCTAATTGAACAGTTTGCCCCAAATTGGAATTTTAACATTATTAATCCAACTGTACTGTACACCTAATGAACTACAATTCAACTTAATATAAACAGTGTTACATGTACAATGCTCTCTGTTACTGATTTAAACGGTGTCATACAAAAGGACTAAATTAAACACAAATTACAAAAATGATGACCATTTTAAACATTTGGTAAAAATGAGATTATCCGCAATAAACACTATAAAAATGAAGACGAAAAAGATATTTAAGCCAAAATAAAAATAATAATAAAAACAAAAATACATTTTACTTTATAATTATTTTTACATTTTTAAATTTAAAAATTTATTTCTTTTATTTCCTTAAAACAAAGCATAAATTTTATTCACCACGTATCTTAAAAAATTAGGTAGTTTCTATGTCTGTGTTAACACGTTTAGGTAATTACGTACAGTGATTTGAGTTTGTTAGTGAGGGCCTGCACAAGGATGGATTGAATTCTAGAAGGTTTGACACCAAGCATAGGCACGTGTGTCACACGTATAGAGATACAAATTCTACATTTACATTTTCTTTTTCTTTTTCACTGCCAATAGTTCATAGGACAAAAAATTTTATACAAAAAAAAATCATAAGATTAATATATTATCAAAACGATAACTTATTTGAAATCCAAATCGAATATTAACTTATTTGAAATCCAAATCGAATATTAGTAAAGTTCGGTCAGACTTTGGTCAAGTTGAGTGATGCAAAGATTAGGTATATTTAAATCAATCCAAAGTTGTTATAGGGTTGGATTGGATAAAGTCAAATACATTAGGCTAGGTAACGCCTAAGTTAAATTAAGTCGAGTTAAATTTATATTTTATTGATTTGAGTTATTTTGTTAGTGTGGTGGTAATATATTAAGGATGTGTCACGTGCTAGCTCTTTATTTTTTTTTTTGAATTTTTTGATTTTCTTTTTAAATTATTCATGTCACATGTTAAGTAAGGTGACACATGTCAAGTCATTGTTTGAATATCAATTTGGTCCACATATTTGTTATTTTGATTATATTTTAGTCCATTTATTTTAAAATTTTAAATATATTTATTTTAACTTTTTACAAAATTTGTTTTAAAATTTTATATTTAAATTTATAAAATTTTTATTTTTAAACCAACTATAACATTTGTATATAAATTATTTAAACCAATTTTGTAACAAGTTAAAATAAATATTTTAAAACAAAATATAAGTAAAGTTTAATGTAAAATAAAAATTTAAATAAACTAATTATTATTAAAATGTTTAATAAAAATATCATTATAAAATTTATATAAAAATCAAATTTGGTCTGAATTTAGAGAGGATGAAATTGAAAATTAAAAAATAATGGACTGAAATATAATCAAAATAACAAATATATAGACCAAATTGAGATTCAGACAATGACTTGACATGTGTCACCTTATTGACTTGACACATGACAAATATTGACGTGACATGTGACATAAATAATTTAAAAAAATTAAGAAAATTTAAAAAAAAAATTCAAAAAAATTCAAAAAAAATTCAAAAAATAAAATAAAATTAGGAGCTGACACATGGTGCATCCTTAACACCATTATCATCATACTAATGGAATGAACCTAATTATTACGCATTTTCAAAAATATGGACTTATTGAAACTAAAAAAAATCTTAAAACCTATTTGAAATTTTTGAAAAAAACGTGAACCAATAAAATAATTTAACCTATTAAAAATACATCAATATGCGATCTATCAACAACATATATCTTTTCGTTTTTTTTTTCATAACTATTAACTATTTTAGTTAATAATTTGACAATTTAATTTATTTATAAATACTAGAGTCAACTCAATTCTGATAAATGACCCCGCTCATTTTGAGCGCCTAAAGAGTACCTATTCTATTGATGATTTTAAATTGCCATAAAAACTTGTACCACGAAGTAACAAATGGACAGAAGGTGGACACATGACCATGTTCCCAACCATCTATGTAACATCATTAATTACTTTTATGAGGCCAACCCATGAAATTACAAACCCTGCCTTTTTTACCAAAACATCTCAATAATCCACTTTCAATTCAAATTTCAATATCTACATAAAAGTAAAAATAAAAGAACATTTTAAAAACACACTTTAAAAATTACCCCTACATATTTTAATAGTCTTTTAATAAGGAATCAAATATACTATTTTCATAAATGGCAAGATGGCTCAATCCAACTGTTTCGATTCATATACTATTGATTATGTTAAAACCAGATTAGGCTTATAAAATACACATACCGAAAATTTTAACAGTTAAAGGTTGACTTGATTAGGCTTATAAAATACACATTCCGAAAATTTAAAAAAAAAAGTTGACTTGATAACTGATACGTTTAGTTTTTTTTAAGGTTAAATTTATTTTTAGTCCTTTAATTTTTATTGAAAATAAAAATCAGTTTTTTAAAAAATTTAAATTAATTTAGTCACTCAATTCTTTAAATACGTGCACTTAGTTTTTTAAACTAAATTTTTGTAAGTTTAGTTGACGTTTTGATGTAAACTGACAAATGTATGTGAAACGTCAAATAAATTTAATAAAATTTAGTTGGTTAAAAGAACTAGATCTATGCACTTCTAAAAATAATGAACTAAATTTGTTCAAAATATCTAAAAACATAATTTCAATTTTTATTAAAAATTGATTGACAAAAACATATTTAATTTTTTATTTAATTTTAGTTGTATTTTCTAAAAAAATTTCGATTATAATTATGACGAATATATTAAAAGTATGCCGTGAATAAATTTTAAGTTTTAATTAATTAATTAATATTTTTAATTAGAAAAAAATGAAAATAATTATTTACATTTATTTGTTAAAATATTAAATCATAATTAATAATTAAAACTTAATCTACAATTCTTAATAATTTAAATTATAATATTATTATTTATTTATCTCATTAAAAAAGTAATATTATACAATAATAATTTTTAAATTATTTTTTATTTTAGTTTTCATTTAAAAAAAGGACACCCTTTGATCTCTAATCTGCAAACGAACCGAATCAAATAGATCGACGGATTCAAAATTGTAATAGAACCCACTAAACTAGACTTACAGATCGGCCTCCTGGAACATATATGTCGCCATTGTTATGTCTCTACTTGTCTGGTTCATTAACAAAACCAACTAAATAAAATTAAGAAAAATGATATGTTAACAATTGTTTTTGAACGATTTATCTTACTACCTGATATAGCAATGATTTTTTCTTTTTCAAATTTTTACGTTGGATACTTGAGTGCGAGATAGAAAAAGGAAGGTTGTTGGAATTACAGAAGTGAGAGAAGCAAGTAGAGAGAGAGCGAAGTGGAAGTGGTGAGAGAAGTGAAGAGCAGTTTGTGGTTTCTCCATCCCTAGGTTTGATTTTCCCCCTTTCCTCTAAGTTTTTTCTTCCTCCATCTCCGCAGTCGATTGTTCGTCACCCCTATAATTTTCTTCTTCTTCCATGGCCGTAGTTTTCTTCTTCCTTCATTCTGCAAGTTTCTTGTTCGTTTGTTTTGGAAGATATTTTCAGACTGGGTTCGTCATCTCCCTTTTGGTGGAGTAGAAAAAGTTCTGGGTTTACCCACTACAACAAATTTGTTGTATTCCTTGATGTTTGTGCAAATGAGACATTTTTATTTCTGTTTTTGGTTAATATATGATAAAGTTTGGATTTTTTTTAAAACAATGTTGTTCAAGACTGGATTGGTGAAACATGATTAGTGTTTTTCATTCTGCTATGGTCTACATTGGTGAAGAGGCACGAACCATACATGTTAAATTTTCAAAATTTAAATGCTACTACCTTTATGTGGGTGAGGAAAAACAATGTAATGCAGAAAAAAGTACAGGTTCGCACTTACGATAACACAATTTTGCACTTAAACTGGAAGTTTTTCATATCCAATAAATTATAAACAATCTCCAAAATTTATAAACATTATTCTTTATCAATTGGTGTGAGTTAACTTTATTAATGAAGTGTATAATTTACTCATGTCACCAAACAAAATACTTATCATTCAAGCCAACAAGTGGAAACATTTTATGCCCATAAATTTAATATAGATTATTAAAAGTTTCTAATTTATGTGCGAAGCAGGGGTTTCATAAGTGCAAACCTGAATTTTTCTACATATTAGCCATTACGTTTTTAGAATTTAACATGACTGCATCATGGTTGAAGTTGTTTGGAATAAGGTGTACCCATTTAAAGAAATGGTTTTGTCAGTCGTTATCCCACGTGTAAGTGCAAAGCAATAAGTTGGGTTCTGCTAACCTACGCTGAATGATTTAAACAACACCTTTTCCCTGGTTGAGTTTGATTATAAGTATCCTTCTGGACAGACCCCTTGGTGTCATCAATAATTTATAAAGTTTGTTAATTAAGTGATGTTAGAGGAAGTTTTAACAATAAATTTTGCAGATTTTTTTTAAACTTATTGAATATGGAAAACTTTAATTTTATGTGCAAACCTGTGTTACTGTAAGTGCGAAACTGAATTTTTCTGCATTACATTGTTTTCGCTCACCCACATAAAAGTAGTGGCCCTTATGTTTTGAGAATTTAACATGTTTGGTTCGTGGATGAGGTGGGTTGGTATAACATGAACCCATTTCAATAGGTGGTGGTGTGACAAGTGATCCAGAATTTAAGTGCCAACCCAAGAGTCCCCTTCTGCTAACCTGCGTTATATGATTTGAACAAAATGTTTCCACTTGTTGGCTTGGATGATAAGTATCTCGTCTGGTAGCGTGAGTAAATTATACACTTCATTAATAAAGTTAACTCACACCAATTGATAAGGAATAATGTTTATAAATTTTGGAGATTGTTTATAATTTATTGGATATGAAAAACTTCCAGTTTAAGTGCAAAGTTGTGTTATTGTAAGTGTGAACCTGTACTTTTCTGCATTACATTGTTTTCCCTCACCCACATAAAGGTAGTAGCACTTAAATTTTGAGAATTTAACATGTTTGGTTCGTGCCTCTTCACCAACGTAGACCACAGTAGAACGAGAAACACCAATCCTACTTCACCAATCCGATCTTGAACAACACTGTTTTAAAAAAAAAAAAATCCAAACTTTATCATATATTAACCAAAAACAAAAATAAAAATGCCTCATTTCCACAAACATCAACGAATACAAAAAATTTTTGTAGTGAGTAAACCCAAAAGTTTTTCTGCTTCACCAAAAGGGAAATGACGAACCTAGTTCGAAAATATCTTCCAAAACGAACGAACAAGAAACTTGCAAAATGAAGGAAGAAGAAAACTACGGCCATGGAGGAAGGAGAAAATTACAGGGGTGACGAACAATAGACTGTGGAGATGGAGGAAGAAAAAACTTGGGGAAAAGAGAGAAAACCAAACCTAAGGATGGAGAAACCACAAACTGCTATCCACTTCTCTCACCACTTCCACTCCCCTCTCTGTCCTTGCTTCTCTCACTTTTGTAATTCCAGCAAACCTTTCTTTCTCTCTTGCACTCAAGCATCCAACGTGAAAATGTGAACAAAAAATTTCAAAAATAAAAAAATACTGTCATGTCAGGTTGTGAGATAAATTGTTAAAAAATAATTATTAACATATCATTTTCCTAAAATTAAATGAGTTTTCTTAACAACATTAATTTTGGAGAAAAATAAAAAGTGATTATTTAAAAATAACAAATTATTCTACAACAAAGATAACGATATTTTAAAACATTTTAATTAGATTTAAATCATCACATTATATCCAATCATTAAATCATCGTAAGTAATTAAAATAAATAATTAAAAAGTAATCAAAATGATAGATTAAAAATAAATAAAAAATAAAAAAAATAAAATATTATTATCCGTAGTTGATTTATTATTCACTTTGTTTCTCTCTTACAAGAAAAGATGCACTAACTTGATCAAGTTTGTTCAACTATTAAAACATTTTAATTACATTTAAATCATCACATTATATCAAATCATTAAATCATTGTAAGTAATTAGAATAAATAATTAAAAAGTAATCAAAATGATAGATTAAAAATAAATAAAAAATAGAAAATAAAAATATTATTATCCGTAGTTGACTTACTATTCCCTTTGTTTCTCTCTTACAAGAAAAGATGCAGTAACTTGATCAAGTTTGTTCAACTATTTTAGTTTCTTCTTTATACACAGAATGTAACTTACCCTTTCTTACTCACATTATATTTCCTTTCACTCGTTCAACCTACCTTATCATCAAGCAACTGCGTGTTCAAGACGTCTGAAATAGGGTCTGTCACAATATAAAGCCACATTCACCCCATTTCGGCCATTGAGTCATCCATT
>Ga0214545_1009908_pt1 | contig 14182 bp, 5 predicted proteins | sample CNSS4metaG_FD_160064 | JGI IMG/M metagenome (GOLD analysis project Ga0214545, IMG submission 160064) | Root nodule microbial communities from cowpea collected in UCLA plant growth center, Los Angeles, California, USA - CNSS4 | ecosystem: Host-associated > Plants > Roots > Nodule | place: USA... | reverse complement strand
CATAATTGATTTTCAAACCATATATGATCCTTGTTTTCTCCTCCTTAAAAACCGTATAACCAACCCTTCTATCACACCAATATTCCTTAAATACTTCCAGTAATTTCAAAGTATTCAATTTTTTTTTCTAGTTATTATAACAAACTTAAAGAATGAAATATTTTTATAATAATTTGATTTAAAATTATTTTTGAACTTTTTAGGTCTTGTTCTTTCGATATCTAAAGGAATTAGTATTAAAAAATATTTTTTAAGACTTTTTTTTTTTGCCTAAAACAATTTGTATTATAAAAAAATTCAAGGTCTTTTTTTCTTGGAAACTTAAAGCAAAGAGTTTACTTATTTGTGCCTTGAGTCAATTCTGACTTAACGTACAAAATAAGTGGTGTAAAGGTGTTAAGGTTCTTGAGAAATAGATTAAATCAAAGAGGATAAACAAGTCTATACAAAGAATTTGAAATAAGTGAAGATAAATGTACTGAGAAACCTCGAATCGAGGAAGTGGATGAGGAAGTGTTGTAAAAAATCAAGAGAAGCATGATTGATACAAAAAAGGGGTTGAGAGAAGCATGATCGAGATAGAAAAATATTGAGTAAGTACAAACCGAGACAAAGGCTGAAGTTAGATCGAGAGAAAATATTGAGTAAATACAAACCGAGACAAAGGCTGAAGTTAGATCGAGAGATAAGTTATACACAATAATTGTTGTAGAATGTGAAAATAACGAAAACTCCTTATACAGCATGAGTAGTTTAAAATACTTATTGTTAAGAAGTGGATGTTAAGCCTAACTAAAAATTACAAAACTGACTTGTTAGGTGAGGTTTGCACATATTTATATACTATAAATTGACCTTATCACTAGTCGATATGATTAACAACCCCCTTCATGCCGAGGCATATACATTTTGAGTATGAAACTAAACATTAATGAATAGTTTGATAGCAGGTAGAACAATAGACCAAACAAACTTTCACCGGGATAGATTCTAACATATTCTAATACCATGTTAATAAGTGAATTTTCAGTATAACTCAAATTTACAAAATCAACTTGAAAAATAAAGTTAGTACTGACTTATATATTATAAACTTATCTTATCACTAGTTGATATGAACTTCTAACTTTTATTTCATTCATGTATATTTCCTTTTATTTTATTTGTAATGTAAAAATATGAAAAATTATTGATTGAGATTCGCACTAAAAAAGAAACCAATAATATGAAAATATTTATGACTCTAATTCAAAATACGAAGGAATTGTTCACCGATTGATATATATTCATGGTGAATTATTCATAAATACTTAAAACACTTTGAATTAGATTGAAAAACATAAATTTACTAACATATTATAATAAATCCACGTCAAGTAGATTTGGTTCACCCAATAATATTGTCGAAAGTATCGACGAAAATTGTAAGTAATTACAAACTGTTACAGATGTCAGAAATAATAATGAAGGAGGTGTTAAAGAAGCGAAATTAGTTTAACATGAACACAAAATACAAAGATACATATATTTGTTATTTTGAGAGGTGAAGCAGAATAAAGAAAAGAGAAAGCAACCGAAAGCATTGCGAATGCGACAGTGGAGAGAAGATAATTTAAAGTGCATGGTTTTGCGAAGCCCATGGTTTTCAGTGACATTATTTATATTGTTATGATGAGTAATGAGTATTTGTTTAATATAGTGAGTGTTGTCGATGATGCCATATGCCTCCTACTCAAACTGAAACTGAAATTGACGAGAAGGAGCAATGTGTCTTGTTTGTGGAGGTTAAAAAAGGTGAGTAATGAGTGGGAAAACGACCGGTGGTTGTGTCGTTTGGACAATGTTAAAAGTTGAATGATGAATATGCATGAATGTTAACGTGCGATGAAATAGCTATCACAGTCTTAGTTGTTGGTCACGGGAAGACAATGAGGGTTGTGTGAGTAACCTTAGCAACACCCAAACCTAAGATCTTCGATGTCTGGTTGTTTCGTATGATTGAATTTTTGGGACCCATAAAGTAACTGTTGTTGTTCCTATGAACCCTATCCAATTTGGTTGGACTCAGATACTACTCTAATTACAACCACATGGGTAGGACCATGATTGGTGGTTGGGACATGTGGTGGGTTTAACATCTCTACTTTGCTGCAATTATTGCTACTTAACCTAATATTTCTTTAAACATTCTTTAATTAATGTAATATGATGGAATCTTGCTCAGCAACCCAAACACAGAGATAAAAAATTGGTGGAATCACTTTCAGTTTGGTTTCCAAGATTCACATATTTTTGTCTTCTTATAACTGATTTTAATTCTGTTGGGAAATTTAAGCGAAAACTAAATATAGTTTTATATTGGTGAGTAATTTGTAGGGAGTGGGGGAAACAGTGTGCAGTGTTGGGTTGGGTAGATAATTTTTGTTGTTGTTGTGGGGTCCCATATAGGAGAGTGGAAGTATTGTATATTGTGGTGGTGGAACGAGGAATCACGTTAGGTAAAGCAGAGATAAGTTATCGGATGCAACAATAACTGTGTGGTGGGGTCCACTGTGTGCCGTAACAAAACAAAATAGGTAGCAACTGCTTAACGTGGGTGGCTGCCTACAATGCAATCAAACAACACAACAGATTGTGTCCCCTCCACCTCAATAAATGTACTCTTTACTCAAATTTTATCTTTTCTTCATAAATATGCGTAGATTTTTTTTTTTCATAATATTGAATTGTTTAGGGTTAAATATAATTTTGTTTCTTAATTTTTAATAAATTTTGAAATTAATTTATTTTAAAATTTTGGATTAATTTAGGATTTTATTTTTGAATTTAATTTTTTTAATCAAATTTTGTTAGGTTTATTTAATGTTTCAATATTGTATTCGAGTTGTTTATACTATTTGACACATTTTTACTTTAATGTTAAGTCTGTTACGAATCGCGCTTAATATGTCAAATAAACTTAACAAAATTTAATTAAAAGGACTAAATTCACGTATTTTAAAAGATGAAGGACTAAATTTATTCAAAATTTTAAAATGGACTAATTCTAAAATTTACTAAAAATTAAGAAACAAAAATATATTTAACCCAATTTTTTATATTAATAATACTCAATTCATTTTATAATTTTTTTACAAGATTATGATTGATTTATTAAAAAATAAATTATCATTTTTATTTTTTATTTTCTGACATAATTTAGTGGAGTTATTATTCTTTTTTATAATAAAATAATAATATATTCATTCATAATTCATATTAAGTCACGGAGACGGAGATGAGAGTAAAAAAGATTAGAATCATAGTATTTTTTTTTATAGTTTGTCGTTAATGTCATACTAACAGATTGTGATGATTATTATGATTTATTATTGTAAACTATAATGAAAAATGTTCACACTTGCAATTTTTAGAGAAAAAATGTCGAATGTTACTTGACTTTTTTTTCGATATATATTATTTTTGATTATATATTGTTAGAAAAATAATAGGATGGGAAATGGGTCAAAGGTAAAAAAAGAAGGACAGAGAAGAAAGTAATGGGCGCAGACAGCAATCACGTGGGTGGGGTCTTACTTTAAATTTGAAAACCAAAAACCATACACATGTCGATGCGTTTGAATACCAAACCAATTCATATCTCATAACTCATGCTCTTCCACACTCTACACACCTTATCACATTAATGTCCTTCACTCCTTATAATAAAACAACAAATAGCAACCAGACAAAAAATGGAATCTCGTAAATGGGTTTAACTTTTCATTTTAAAAATATTTATTTTAGAAATAATTTCCAAAACTTAATATATTTTTTTATTAAGAAAAAAAGTCACTCTCTCTGTACCGTCACTAGGGATGGCAACGGGTCGGGTCGGGCACGGATAGTATGATATCCGTACCCGACCCGTTTGAAAAAAAACCGTCCGTTATCCGTCCGTTTATCCGCCGGGTATCCGTTTAAAAAATACCCGCGGATATTTTTAAAACACGCGGGTACCGTGGATACCCGATACCCGCAAATATTTAAAAAAATATGTATTTTATAAATTTTTTAATATAAATTATAAAAATAAAATATAAATTAAATTAAATTATAATTATAATTAAATTTGACATAATAAAATATATTGTTACTTCTAATTTTAATTAAATTTAACTTAATAAAATATAAATTAAATTTTAATTTTAATTTTTTTGCGGGTAACGGGTACTCGCGGGTACGGATAGTATGATACCTGTACCCGACCTATTTATAAACGGGTATTAAAATACCCGCTACCCGCGGGTAATAAATACCCGCGGGTAGTAACTATCCATCACGGATTTTATCCGCGAATATCCATGGACACGAATATTTTTGCCACTAGTACCGTCCCTGCAGTTTCGTATGTGGAAATTGTGTAAACATAGTTAGCGTGAGATTTACGAACTCTGTTGCGACTGCGACTGCGTAAATGATGGGATTACGCGTGGGAATAAGAGAAAGAGCACGGTCATGTTGTACGGATATTTCGAATTAGAACAACCTAGAGAACAGACACGTCACACGTGGCACGTGCTTTCATCAACACCGTACGTGGTCGGCAATGTTAATTAGATTCCTTCATTTTTTTTTTGTTATGTAAAAAAGATTCCGACTCGTATTTTTGGACCCATACCATATCAATCAGCTTATCATGGCTCTTTTACTTTATGCCCTTTATTGGTGATAAAGGGAATATTAAGACTATCTTCATGCATCTTCCAATAACGAATTAAAGTTGAAAACCTCAGAATTTGGCAAATAGGCAAAACAGCATATGCGCATGCATGTGCTTATATGCCATGCCTACACATCCATCCCTTGTCTTCTAGAAGCTCCGTTTCAACTTACAATATAACGTCATAGCGTACGCTACGCCCTTTTTTCCTTTTTTTCCATTTCACATCTAACATGGTCCTGCCCTTTATTTTTGTAAATTCACTTTTTTTTTTCTTTTAAAATGTGTTTTATTTCTAAATTAAAGGTTTGTTTTTGTTTTTATTTTGGCTTTCTTTTTCGATCGTTTCTCTAATTTCTATTTTTAATATTCTGATTGTCTTTTCGGTTTGTCGTATGTTTTACCCCTAGAAATGGGATATTTTTTGGAACACCGTATAGTCTTTAATTTAATATTGGATCTTGTTAACTTCTGTTATTATTATATGAAAGGAATTCTGACAACATAATAATAATAATATTGATGTAATTTTATTTTATTTAGAGAATAAAAATATTTATAAAAATTATATAATTGTGTATAATATTTTAGTTAATATATGTAATAAAAAGTTAAAAATAATAATAAAATAATTATATTTTAATATTATTAAAAGTTAAAATATAATTTAATGAAAAAAATTAACAGGAAAAATCAATAAAAAATGTTTATCAAAAATATACAATTAAAATATAAATTTGAGGCTTGGTTAAGTTTTCTTTCTTTGATTCCTTTATAATCTTTTGTAATATTCTGGTTAACTTTACAAAAGTTTTCTATATTAAAAAAAAACAATATTTTAATATCTAAAATTATTAATTAAGATATAAAGTTAACAGTATAAAAAATTTAATTACATTGAATTTTTGAATGAAATGGTGGATTTAAATTTATATATCCATAGACACTTTTAATAGAGGTCTTAAAAAAATTTCGAAGTGATTATTTAGATTCAAAGAGATATTACTTAAAAAATTTAAAGAATATTTTTTTTTCTTTATAAAATATGATATTTACATTAATATTATTGAAATTAATTAATTCAATTTTTAATATCAAAATATAAAATCAAATATCATTTATTATATTTTAACAACCGGTACTTTTTAACATTTTATGTATAAATCATAAATGATACGGTGAAACAACACACTCTTGAGATCAAGGTCTCGGCTCAAAGGAAGTTTGATCAGTTATTTTTGTAAAAATTTCTTATTCGAAGTAAAATAAAGGGAAGATAATAATAAAAAAAATCCCATTTGAATTCACATACAAAATATAATATGGTGATATATGGAGAAAGATAACTTATTTATAAAACGAAATAAATTAATATATTTGGACTAAAAATATGACTTCTATCTTTTGCCCAACTTGACAACCATTTGTTAATACTTTGATCGTAGAAATGGCTTCTTGTGACGTTTCATGCCTTTCCCATACCATTATTTTGTCCTTTTTAATATCTTAAAAAGATGAAGTTGTTTACTTTTTTATTATTTTTACTTCTAAGAAACTTATCATTTGCATGTTTTTCTTTTGTTCAAAAATTATTAATAACACTGAATTTGTATTTAAATATCTTCCTTTTCTTTTTTATTATTCTTTAATTTTTTTCCTTAGTATTAATTGTTAAGTTAAACACACATTAATTACTTTCTTATAGTTTATACGTTTACCAAAATTTTAATTACTTTACACATGTGGTTATTGAGATTGTGAAGTTAATTGTATTAATCAATTGTGAAAGGAGTGCACTCATGCATGGAATAAAAGAAAGTGTTGCTTGTTTGGATTGAAGTTTTAAAAGCTATTGCCATGCGACGGAAACATGATGAACCTTGGAGAAATTTTTGCAATGTAAGACAATTTCCTAAATAAGTTCGTTTATTTATTTTATTTTTGAATAGTATTTGTGTTAAAATATTTATTACTTTTTGTATAAATGTTATTGTTTAAGTATCATCATAATCATTCAAGTGATAATGTGTTTTACTTCAATTATGACGTGAGTTTAATAAAAAGAATATAATGAGTTTTTTTTTTCTTTCTAAAATTATTACTAAGGATGTCAAACAAATTCGTACCCACTGGTATCCATAGAAAAAACTCGCAACAACGGATAAGAAATGTGGATATTATAAATGGATATCTGCGGGTAACGAATACGAGTATTTAATACCCGCATATTAATGGAACGAGTACGAGTATCATAATATTCGTACCCGTAGATACCTGTACCCGCTATACTCTAATTTAAATTAAAAAAATAAAAAAATATGATTAAAATATTAATATATTGATTTTGAATGAGTTGTTTTTTATCAATTAGTTTTAAAAGAATTTCATCTTTGTAAACTGTTATTCAACACTATTTAAATGAGTTGTTTGGACTTGGTTTAAAATCTATAAATGTTATGTATTGTATTTTATTTGAATTTACGATTAAAATATGTTGTTAAATATTCATTATTATTTTTTTGTAAATACTCGTGGATATCCATGAATATTAGTGGATATTAAAAAATTATGCGAATATCCACATATAACGGATGCCCGACGGATATAAGTATGGGTACAAAGTGAATATTTATCCAACGAATCGGGTAGAGAGCTATTATTCATACCCTATTTACCCTGTTTACATCACTAATTCTTACTGCTAAGTAATCAATTAAGTAACAAATAAATACCATGCACAAATTAAAAATGATATATTTAATAAAATAAACTTAAATTAAAACATTTGTTTTTCAAATATTCAATAAAAATATATAAAGTATTTAAAATAGAGATGAATAATACAAATACCTAAATTTTTTTAAGTCTGATTGATATAAAATATACTATATCTAACTAAAAAAATGCCAAGAAATTAAATAAGTGATAGATTTATTAATTATTGATGGACTGGTATAAAACCTTCCGTGAACAAATTTATTTAATATAGTTAAGACAAATGTAATATTCACGATCGGTGAAAATTTTGGTCCAACTTCAATTATAACAAATATAATTGTTATATCATCATTTAATAAATTTAAAGATAATTTTGTTTTGTTTGTATCGAAGTTGGGAAAATAAAAAGTAGTAGATTTGAGAGAAAAAATAAAAATAAAAATTGAATTAAGAGAAAAATAGTGAAATAAATTATGAAAATTTAAATAAATTAACTATTTTTTAATTATTTAATTATTTAAATATAAAATATATATTAATATTTTATTTTATCTTTTTCACACAGCCTTCCTGCTTCTGTCACACATAGGTTTGGAAATGAAGCTTTCCATCTTTCGAAACAAACACATGCTTAGTTTTCTTTTCAAATAAAATATTTACGTATCATCAATTGACAAGCAAAGTTTCCATCTATATTTTTGAAAATAAAAATATAAACAATGTTTCATAAAGTACTTTTTAAACAGAAAAAAATATTAATAAAAAGAAATATTTTAAATAATGAAATAAATAACGGGTTTATAAATTTTGATGTATCATTTTCAATATAATAAAAAATTATAATTATAGTTTCATTGTTTTATTTAATTCTACTAATAATTAATACAATTAAACATAAACTTAGTATTTAACAAATGTCACATATATTTACTAAAATAAAATTACCATCAACATAAAATTAATCTTTTACAAATTGTTAAAAGATATTTACAATACAAAAAATATATAAAATTAGAATATACCAATATCTTTATAATTTTATAATAAAAAATTATAATTTTATTTAATTCTATTAATAATTAATACAATTCAACATAAATTTAATATTCAAAAAATGTCACATATTTACTAAAATAAAATTAACATGGACATAAAATTAATCTTTTAAAACTTCTTAAAATATATTTACAATAAAAAAATATACCAATAATTTTCTTACCAATTATTTGCTCTAAATAATTTATCAACTCTTCACATAGAGTAGGAAGAAACCAAAGTTAGTAATTTATCTCACATCAAAACGGTAAAACGTCTTTTCAACTAAACTGAAAACAAGAAAACGAAAATGAGGGGTCACATGTGAGGCATGGTCCCAACATAAAAAGTGGTCATACACTATACTGACAGTGGGTCCCACTATGATAAGGGCATGCCTATATATACACACAATTGCTTATCTTCAATTTTTGCATTTTCAACTTCTTATGACGTCATTGCTTACGCTTTTCAATTCACACCCTTCACATTCAAAAACCCTCTTAAGTTTGAACACTTTTTGTTAAATCATGATGTGACAAAATACTTAAAAAAACTATCATTTATTGTAATTATATTCATTTTTAACAAAATTATGTTGTATAGAAAAATTACTGATTTTTTTTTTCTAGTCATGTCAGTAACACCGATAATACTTTAACTTTGTCCATGACTATTCTATAACATACCTAACTAATTATCTTTAACCAAATTCTCCTCCCAATAAATATGATTAAATAAATTTTTGTTTTTCTATAAAAATAAGATTTGACCAGTAATGCGTCATGAGGTATGAAACATGGCAATTTTCGTGCCTTAAAATTCAATCTCACCAAATCGTACGGCAAAAGATTTTAATCCATTTTCGTTTTTCAATGTGAAATAAGACGGATCTTGCCTCCACTTAAATTAAATAAATTAATAAAATAAAATAATAAATTAATCGAATGTTTCAAAATACTACTATAATGGATCTTGTTCCCCCTCTTTACCACACAAACTATATGATACAAACCTCGTTAAAATAAAATTACTATATGATATGAAGGTTTCTATTTTATTAAGTATTGTTTGTTGAATACTATTTTATTTTTTATACAAAAATAAAATATTCACTCATAATTTATCCAATGTATATAATAAAGTGTGAAAGTAAAAGAATAAAATTGCATGCATCCTGAGATTTAAAACATTATAAAATTATTAATATCGAGACACTAAGTTGAAAAAGCATTGGATTTAATTTAAAAGTGAAGAGTCAAATCCGGAACATAACATAAGGAATCACGTTCACACCTTCATTATATTCATTAAATATAAAGCTAAAGTTCATAAGTAGAACTCCTTTTCTATCAACTTATATTCCTTATTTTAATCATCAGCATCTCTCTACAGTTACAACTATAATGGTTTATGTTAACATGTCATTTAAAAATAATTGCTACATATTTTAAATTTATTAATACTTTAATAATTAAATCGGAAATCACATGCAATATGACTTCATGCTGATTGATAATAATTGTTATACTTCTCCATCTGTTCAAATAAACGAGTCCCACGCAAGTTTTAGAGAAAAGAAGAAAAAGATGAAGAGAATTAGAATTGCAGCTGATTATTAAATAGAATTTATTAAAAACAGAGCACCTGAGTCCACGTGGTCTTTGTTAGTGGTTACATGTCACACCAATTCTCTAAGAAACGGACAGACAAAAAAAAACTTATTATTTTCTTCATAATTCTTTTCCCACCTAAACCAAAAAATATAATATTTAATATTTATTATAGTTACACAACTAGGCAAAACATATGGAACCAAAGCAAACTTTTATAATAAAAACAAAACCCCGGATTTTTAACTTAGCTTTTCTGTCTCAGTTATTTTTGAAATTGGGACATAAAGGAGTAACAGTTTAGAGGTGGATTTAGACGTTGAACTTGCTTGTCCGCAAAATTGCGCAACCTGCAGTAATTAAACATGGGGGCGGGACAGGGTGGGATGACCCATTAAATATTTTTTTTAATGCCCACAATATTTATTATGTTATTTATGTAAGTTCTTTCTATTATTATTATTATTATTATTATTATTATTATTATTATGTTTACTTTTTTTTCTTTTGATTTTGTCCAAAAATATTAAATTAAGTTCAATTTGGTTCTGATTTTTAAAAAAATATGTAATTTTGATCATTTTTGTTAAATTTCTTGATATAGATAAAAGATTTTTCACAAAAATTGAAGTTGGTAATAAGGATGAATTGCTTTATTGATGTAATTAACATTATCATAATGTCAATTTTTATAAAAAAAAAAACATTGATTAGTGTTAAGAAATTTAACAAAAAAGACCAAATTGCATCAAATTTTTAACAATCTGGACCAAATTAAAACTTGAAAAAAATTGAAGGATCAATTGACATTTAAAAAAAAAACAAGGACCAAAAGAGTAATTAAACCTTATTATTATTATAATGCATAATTATTGTATATAAGATAATGATTTTCGTTCTTAAATATGAAATATCTTTTTATGCATTTTTAGGTTAACAAATTTGTACTTGTAAGGAAACATTTTGCTATTTCACTTTAGTTATAATCTTTGTTGCCATTATTCCTTTTCTTTGATTCTTTATACTAATTATTTAAAATTATTTCGATAATGTGAATATAAATTATTATGGAAAAATAAAAAAACAATTATTTTGCTCATTACATATGTGAATCAAAACGTATGGTAAGCCAAAACAGATCGAGTTGGCCCACTTTGCCATTGCCATTCCTAATTTTGTCTTAGTTTTACGAAAATCCGAAGTATAAAAGACCAATCTACCTCAATTCTCATACCACCTGAGACCATATATCAAATAAAATAATTTAAAAAATGTTAGTTTTTTAAATTAAACCAACTCATCAACCACATTAAAAAGTAATCGAGATAACAAATCTTTTTATACTTTAGTTTGGAGGGAATCGAAGTCCAAGCATCTGAATTCAAATTAAAAAATTTAAGATAGTGGGAATTTGAAAATTTTGAAAGATATTAGACTATAGTTATATTAGAAATGAGGTAGAAAGGCTTTCATGCTATATGATTATGAAGACAACATAGATATAAAAATTCGCTGAAATTGAAAAGCTGAAATTGAAAAGTTTACATCGTATTTTAATATGGTTATGTTCATGTGTAACTGAGACATAAAGGACGATATAAAAGTTAAAATTTGAACTATAATTTTATAATAAAGAAAATCATTATTTGCTTATTGAGAATGTAATTATCAAAATATTTTTTTTAATTAAACTAAATATTTAACTTCTATTTATAAAGATTATAACTAATTTATTTTAAAATTTATTATGGGTTATGTTATTATAGTAAAAAGATACAACAAATTAAATGTGATTATATAAAATATAAGCACAATATTCTTAAAAATAAGACAATGGAGAATATGTATAAAAGATACCGCCAAAGTAGTTAAAATACTAATACAATAAAATAAGTTATATTTTTAAATATTACATTTTTATAAATGTCTCCGTCAGAAGAACTATTTTCTAAAGGGTCTCAAAGCTAAATCCAAGGGCCATTGTAGACACTAACTTTTTTAATTATTATACTTTAATGCAAGTTTTTAGCAAATTTTCTCAATTGATATGGTGGTAAGGATTGGGATTAAATGATGTTTAATTTAACAAGCTGGATTTATATATATTTTTATTTAGCAACTTAATTGAGTTGAATTAGAGGTTAAGTAATTTAGAAAGGACTTATTTTGTAAACATTAAACTATCTCAAAATAAAAATTTAAACATTTTTTTTATAATTACAACATGAGGAGGATATATAAATATTAATGGTGTGATAACATACATTTATATTATAGCTACGGATATTTTATTCCAAAGAAAAGAAGTCTTCAGTCGTGCTGAAGACTCTGTAAACCTTAAAGACAGGTTCGCTTGTGGCTTGAAAATTCAGCAAGTCTAAATTGTTGCTGAAAGTACACACAAAATTTGACATGTGAGTATCTGAAATACACATCATAGATCTTCTTGGTGTGTGAAATTTAAAGTTCGAACAAAATAAATTTTAAAATTATCAATAAAATAACCACTAAAAATGTTCATTTGAAGCTTCATCTTCTTCCTCTGTATTTTCTCCTCCCTTCACTTCAAGGTTTTTCTTTTATCTTCCTCTCTGAATCGATTCTTTTACAGCAGAATCTGTATTTAATTTGATGATGAGGGTAAAAGAAAACGTTGAGATGAAAAGAGATTGAGAATCCAGTAACATTATTCACTCAAAATTACCATTATTATTATGGTTATTGCATTTACAAGAAGAACAGAGGCAGTTTGAAACTGCACTTTGTAGTGGGGGAGTCTGGGAGATAACCCACTTTCTCACTTTCTATACAGAGAAAATCATCGAGAGTGGAAGAAAACAAGATTCTCTGGACTCACATACATACATACATACAGAGTCTCCCTCAGATTCCATGATAAAAAACAAAAAAAAAAGGGGAAAAAAATCTACTTGCAACCACCAGAATTTACAGAAGCTTCCTCTGTTCCGTTCCTTCCTCTGCCACCACGAGTAGACCAGCTTATTGTCATAGTAGAAGAGAACAAAGACAAGGGGCAAAATCAGCTACACCAACCATCTCAAGTAGCTTAGGTCGTCTCTCTCTTTCTCTTTCTCTCTATCTCTTTCTATATATATAAGTATATCTAGCTCCATTGCATTCATCTCACGTTCAAGTCAACTGAGCCGTGTCACCAGCACTCAAGATCCAAGGGTGTCCTACAGAGAGAGAAAAAAAAACCATCAACACAAAAGCCCCAAAATGAAGTAGAAAGATGAAGATGGAAGAGTTGTTTGTTGTGCAGAAAGTGATGAGAACTTACTCAAGGCTTGTTCTGCTGAGAACCTTCTAGAAGGGTCTCGAGAGATCATTTTTCTGAGGAGATCCTTGGCGGCGGGGGAGACATTCCGGAAGATTCTAGAAGGGAAGCGGAGGTTAGCCCTAACGACAGCCTCAAAGATCTCAGCGGCAGAGTCTCCGTAGAAAGGAGGGATCCCTGCCAACATTATATACAAAATAACACCACAGCTCCACACATCAACTTTCTCATCATACTCCCTTCCCATCACAACCTCCGGCGCCACGTAGTACGGCGTCCCCACCACGCCACTCATGGTGCTCCCGTCGCCGAACCACTCCGCCGACCCGAAGTCCGCCAGCTTGAGATTATCCGCGGAGTCGAAGAGAACATTGTCGGGCTTGATGTCGCGGTGGGCCACGCCCATGCGGTGGCAGTGGGCCAGGGCTTCGAGAAGGCTCTTGATGAGGACGGCCGCCTGGGCCTCGGAGATTGGGCCGTTAACGATGCGGTCGAAGAGTGTGTGGGGCTGGCAGAGGTCCATGACGATGGAGAGATAATCGTCGTCCTCGAAGACATCGAAGATTTGAAGGACGTTTGGGTGAGGAGAGAGAAGAGTCATGAATTTTGGTTCGTTCTGGAGACACTCGCGGTCGGTGGAATCGGCGAGGAGAGACTTGTCGATGACCTTGCAGGCGTAGGGTTCGTTGGTGAGAGGGTCGAAACACCGGAAGATGGTTCCGAATCGTCCACGACCGATCTCCTCGTTTACCTGGTACTGCGTCTTCAGCGCTTCGCACATTCTTCTTTCTTCCGTTTTTTTTTTTTCTCTTTTGT
>Ga0214545_1009907_pt1 | contig 14184 bp, 8 predicted proteins | sample CNSS4metaG_FD_160064 | JGI IMG/M metagenome (GOLD analysis project Ga0214545, IMG submission 160064) | Root nodule microbial communities from cowpea collected in UCLA plant growth center, Los Angeles, California, USA - CNSS4 | ecosystem: Host-associated > Plants > Roots > Nodule | place: USA... | reverse complement strand
TAGGTGATAGATTTTGTATTAAGGACTCTTAATTTGTTATCTTTACTCAATAATAAGTGCTACAAGTATGAAAAAGTGATAAAGAAAAAAAAAACAAGAAACGAAAAAAAAAAACATGATTTAAAAATTAACAATCTAAAAGTGTGTTTTGATAAAATTATACATATAATGGTCAAAACTAAATGTTTCTACCTTATGAACAACTTAAATCATGTCGTTATTATTAGGGTTAGATGTCGTATACATATAATCACTAAACATCCAACGTTTTTTTATAATAACAATGCTAATATTTATAGTTAAAGCTAATTTTGTTCACATGCCTTACACAATACAACTATCAAAATGGGCCCAATATGATTGTTCAACCCAAATAGATCAATTTAAATAGTTTGTAAAAGAAGTTAAATTAATTGTAAAAAGATTTATTTAAAATTGGACCATTTATTTGTAATTCCAATAAATATTTAAAAAATTAATTATATTTTAGTTATTCTATTGTTTTTTTCATATTTGTTTAAAGCTATATGAATAAAAAATCAATCCACGTTTTAAAAATAACAAATATTATTCATTATTTATAGGCTTAAATATCTTTTTGGTCATCATTTTCGTAGTGTTGGTTGCGAATGATCATCTTTTTGAGAGAATGTTTAAAATGGTTCTCATCTTCGTAATTTGTGTTTTATTTGGTCCTTTTTTGTAACGCCGTTTAAATCATTAACGGAACATTGTACAGGTGCCACGGTTTGTATTAGGGTGTGTTACGTTACATATGGCTAATTAATAATTAACGTTAATTTTTTAATTTAGGAAGAATTTTGCAATTAGGGAAATTTCTCCATCTTCGTCTTTCTTGAGCTCGGATTTGCAGAGGAAACAGCTAATACTTGTCATTTCATCATTGGATTGTAGTTGCGCTCTTCATTTCAATTTTTCAGTTAATCATCATCAACGAGGTAAGTGGATTTAGGGTTTTTTGGGTTCTGTTTGCTCGTGGGTTAGGGTTTTCGTAATTCTATTTTGAGTTTGTTTGTCTTTCGATTGTTGTGATGTTCTGCATGGTTTCTAAATTACTTCCATAATGGTTGTTTTTTAAAAGAAAAATACAGAGGTAAGTTGTTGAGTGATGTGGGTAGAGATGCTAATGATCAGTTACTGCCCTTAGCGTATGTTGTTGTGCGGGTTGAAAACAAAGAAACTTGGACATGGTTCTTGTAATTGCTTAATGGTGATCTTAGAGGTATTGACGTGTGTGGGACAATGACCTTTATGTCTGACCAACAAAAGGTATGTAGGTATATTTAATATAAGTTCAATTTATTAATTTTTGTTTAATGTTGTAAGTACTAATAATCTTATCATTGCATAGAGATTAGTGCCTGCCATTTAGGACCTATTACCCACTGCTGAGCACAGGTTTTGCATGAGACATCTGTATGCAAATTTCAGAAAAAGATTCCCTGGCCAAAAATTAAAGATACTCATGTGGAAGGCTGCTAGGAACATAGTGAATGTGGATGCTCAACATTGCAGTTGTAGAAAATGGCTTCTGACTCCTATCCCTTGCTGCCATGCTATTACAACAATGAATTTCATTAATGTCAATGCTGAGGACTTCATACTAATCTGTTTCAGGAGATCCATCTACGAGTAAATATATCAATCAATCATCTTTCCAGTCAATCGTGAAGTCTTATAGAAAAGAACCCTACCCTGACGTCCATCCACCACATAAGAGGATCTTACCAGGAAGACCCAAGAAATAAAGAAGGTTGGAAGAATGGGAGTTGAGAAAAAATAACACACAAATCAGCAAAGGAGATCATAGAAAAAAATGTAGCATATGCCGCCAGATTGGACATAACAGGAACAATTACCTAGATAAGCCTCTGGATGAGCAGACTGCAACACCTGCTGAGAGACTGCACAGATGTCCAAACTGCTGTGAATGCACCAACTGTTGAAACTCAAACGACTCAACCACCAAGGAATGAAGTGGAGAGTCAAGCAGCACCACTATCAACATCAGAAGAACCATCTTAACCGTTTAGGATGAAATTACAGATTAGGAGGAGGCCATGATAACAGTTACAAACGTCTTAGTTATTTTTTGGAATTTCTGATTCATTATTGATGTACTGCATTTTGACTTTCCTTCAACTTCGTTCAATTTCACTTTTGTCAAACATTGATGTAGTGCATTTTGATGAGGATGAATTAATGTTATGAATTTAACTTCTTCCAGACTTAGATCAATTTAATTTTTCCTAAGCTTAGATCAATGTCACTTACTTCAATGCTCAGATTAAGATGTCATTTTGAACATGTTGGGACTAATATCAACATAATCAAATTAATTCATTTCTTCATTTAACAATAGTACAAAACATATTGGACTTTAAAAGATTACACACAATAATAGTACGAATAATACAATAACAACACAAGTGAACTCTATTACTAATTGCAGTCTCTTCTCAGCAACCTTCAGTGACTTCTCAAAATCATTAATCTGCCTCATTTGTGTAATGATGATGACATCATTTTCATCAACACCACCATTTGAAAAAGTTGCAGCCCACCTTATTGGAACCACCACTCTGTAAATCAATAAACCAAAAATTAAAACCAATTTATTATTAACACAAAAATAAAAACAAATTGTACCCAAAAATTTCTACCAATATTCTTTGGAGTTTTTGCTATCCTCAAAGCTGCCATCTCTCCGCAGCTACAAATCGGGGTTAATCCATTTCTCGTTGAACCACCAACAGTGCATGAAGTGATACAACACGATTGCCTTCAACGATTACAACCAGAGGTAAAAGAAGAAGATTGAGACTGTAATATACCTATATAATGAGATTGCAGGAAGAAGAAGATTGCAGCAACACTAATTGAAAATGGAGGAACAAAATTGTCAAAACTCACCAACTGTCCAAACATTCCTTACTAAAACCCTCGCTCACTTATTTATCCCCAAATATCTAATTACCACACTTGTATAGTACACGTAACACACCCTAATACAAATCGTGTCGATTTAAACAACGTTACAGAAAAGGACCAAATAAAACACGAATTGCGAAAATGAGAACCATTTTAAACATTCGGTAAAAATGATGACCATTTTAAACATTGTGTCAAAATGAGGACCATCTGCAACAAACACTACAAAAATGAGGATCAAAAGGTATTTAACCCTTATTTATATTATAATACTATTTTTATATTAATGCCGATAAAACAAACTATTTTTATATCAATTATACAATTTTATTTGTTTAATACGTTAAAACAAAGTGATTACATAATTACTATATGTTACAAGCGTGTCATGATGGTTGGCTAAAAAGATAGTCGGAAACCTAATTTACCTTTTTATGAATTAATTTTTTTATTTGGTGTGACCTATCATATATTAATAAATTAATAGTTTGATTTATTTATGAATGCTTTATATTTATAATTTATTTTATATATTAATAGATTAATCGTTTGACTTATTCATAAATATTTTATATTTATAATTTATTTTATATATTTATCGTAATATAATTAAAATGAATTTACTCAATACATTTTTTATGAAATTGAAATCAAATTGTTAATCAAAGATAATCCAAAGGGACTCTTAGATAATGATATATGCGAATTTTATCTCGTAAGGTCCAAACAAAGATATCAAATATTAACGGTAACAAAAGATATTTGTAATAAAAAGTTTGAAATTGTTTTATTCAATTCTATAATTCTATTTTTCTCTTAGGATAAAAGATAAGATAAAATTTCAAATTTTTTTATCTTTTGTTATCGCGATCTTCTAAGTTTGGATTCAATACGATGCGTATTTAAAAAAACTATTTTTTTCAAATCCAACTTAATTTGAGTTGTTAAAATGGATGATTCGTCCAATCCGATTTAATCAATTACAAATTGATAATTTAGTGAGGTAACTCAATCTGGTTCATTTTTTAACGTGTTAAAAAAATTTGAACACCCGGTCCTACCCATCACGGATTGGTGGGTTAAACGGGTTGGTTCACGGATTCACTTAATTAAAAAAAATACAATTTTATTAATTTTTTTCAGTCAAAATTAAATTATAATTCTAATTAAAATCTAAATAAACTGTAATACAATCCAAATATAAACCAAGATTAAAAAAAATACAAATTATTTATGTGTTAACTACAAAAAAGCCCTAACCCAAATGTGAAACCCAACTTAATAAAAAACATTTATATGACCCTTTGATCTGCGGGTTGGTGCTCACCACGGGTTCAACCCGGATGAACTGTGTTCTAGATGAGTCGGATAAAAAATCAACTCGTATTAAAATTTGTAAAAAAATTTCAACTCAACCCAAATCCATGGTGAGCCGGATAAACTTGCGAGTTTCAACCCATTTTGACAACTCTATATATTTATTTTAAAAATGTCAAACTATAAATATTTAATAAAAGTATAAACATTTAAACTACTTACTGCTACAAATACATTTAATTGAGAATCAATCACAAACATATATAATGACTTGAAACTTCAATTAAATTTTAACATAATTAACGCATCATTACATCAATTTTCTGAAAAGCAAGTGAGATCGATCAATTCTAAAACAAGAATGTGCCTCACGGAACCAAACATCAACTAGAAACTACGAATCCCTCCAAATTCTGAATTCCCTCTTGCGTGATCCAACCATTACTGAAATTGGGACCAAAGTTTCCTGAGAAAGAACAAAGTGATTGGTGATCGATGATGTCGGGCTTCAAACTCAGCACCAGTGGTTTCATCTACATTCGCACAGCCACCAAAACCAAACCCCTCTCATGGACCCCTAACACAAGAACAACCCCAACCCAACACCGCCGCAGGTACATCCCTTCCCTTTCCCCTTCCAAAAACCAAATTCTAGGGTTTTCACGTTCACACAAATTGCCATGTTTGGGAAGAGCTGGTCTTGTCACGGATTTAGGTTCGCCAGTGCCATCACCACAGCCTCAACCTCAACCTCAACCTCAACTTCAAGCTCAGTCTAAGCCAGAGCCTGAACCAGAATCTTCCAAATTGCTCACTCTGCCAACAATTCTGACTCTGGGTCGTGTCGCCGCAGTGCCACTTCTTGTTGCTAGTGCGTTTCGTGTTTTTTGTTTTGCCCCCTTTGCACATTTAAGAAAAAAAATCACTTGTATTGTAATATGATGTGAATGTGATGTTTTTTTTTTTTTGTGTGTGTAGCTTTCTACATGGATGGTTGGCCTGGAACTGCGGCTACTACGAGTATTTTCGTCGCTGCATCAATCACAGATTGGCTTGATGGCTATCTTGCTCGTAAGGTACTCTTTACTCATTCCAAGCCAATTGAATCCAAGCACCACCACATTGTTCTGTTTTCAGCCTTTCAAGTTATAACCCAATCCTTATTATTTTATTAATTATCATCATTTTGCCATGCAGATGAAGTTGAAATCTTCATTCGGTGCATTCTTAGATCCTGTAGCTGACAAGGTATTTTTTCCTCTCCTATTTCACACAAACATACTTTCATGAATTCAAGTCTTTTTTGGTTTGTACATGTGATGCGAGTGCAACTTAAGTTATTTTCTGACTGAATGTAAAATAATGTCGATTGAATTGAGTGCAGCTTATGGTGGCTGCCACACTGGTCTTATTGTGTACTAGACCTTTGGATGCTGGTGTGTTTGGACAAGTGCCGTGGCTGCTGACTATACCTGCAATTGCCATAATTGGTAGAGAGGTAAGGCGCACCGTGATTTCTAAGGCATGCGTTACTTAGAAGGTTCTGGTTAAGGGTGCTTAACGAGGGCCATTTGTTACCAAAGTCCAAACTCATAGTAGTTATATACTCGTTTTCCTTATCTTGACTGTCATTTGTTCTATGATGTTTGGTTTGGTTTGTAACATGTGTACCAAGCACACTTTCTTGTATTTCTAGTGGAATCTGAACTATTAGTAACCATATTTTTCACATTATAGAATGAAGCTATCGTGCCTAAGGATTGGTTAAATTATTTGTTTTCTCGGACTATTAGTAACCATAATCTTTAACATAGGACTATTGTGAAGGTGATGATGTATGTTCCTAAGGAGAATTCAGATCTGAGATCTGCAGCTCTATTCTTTCTTATAGTTTTGTTGGTTGAAGCTATAATGGTCTAGTTATGTTCATCATTCTGTCATCGTTGTGCGTAAAACATTGGCAAATTCCCTTAGCATGTTGTTACTATATGTCATTAAGGAAACCTCGAAAACTCACTTAACCGAGATTCATAATTAGCCATATTTTCACTTGTCTCTCCTTTTGTGTTTAAAGCATAACACCATGTCTATTTTACTGGTCTTGTTTTTGTTTTCAAACAAACTTGTCTTATAATTTTCTCTCGTAACTTGCTATCTAGATAACCATGTCTGCAGTCAGGGAATGGGCTGCTTCCCAGGATAGCAAGCTTTTAGAGGTTTGTTTTACTTCCTGAACACCATTATTAACTGCCTTACTTTATTAGCACAACATTTTGAGCTTATATCATGAAACTCTAAATGATAGGCTGTTGCGGTAAATAACTTGGGGAAGTGGAAAACAGCCTCACAGATGACAGCATTAACAATCCTTCTTGCCACCCGGGACTTGAGGTTATTGAATTTTTTACTTTCTGTGGATGCCCAATTATCATTAGATTTTTTTATGGTAAAGAAAAATTAGGTGAAAAACTCATCTCCATAGGACTTGATTTTCTATTAACCTTTTACTAATATTAATCTCTAAACTTTCTATATGTAGTACTGCTTAAATTTACGTGTTTTGAAAAGTCTCTTCAGGTGTTAAACTTGTTACAAGTTTGCAGCATGTCATCGTCAGTTTTTGTAATAAACTTTCATTTTTGTCCCTCAAAATTTTTTATTCCAAGCTGTTATTAACTGGTTGAGTTTGAATGTCTTTTCTCATTTTCTTTCAGCCATGGAGGAGGAGCTGCCATTTTAGTTGGCTCTGGTGTTGCTTTGCTTTATACTTCAGCAGGGCTAGCATTATGGTCTTTGGTTGTATATATGAAGAAAATTTGGAGGGTGCTGTTGAGGTAGCATACCTGATGCTCCATGTATTCAAGTACATCCACGTACTTCTCTTTTGGCTTTGATACCAGCAAAACATTTAACATTTTCACTGAAGGGGGTTTTGCATTTTTAGTCGCATGTAAATGTATTTTTTTTTTTCTAAGCAATTTCTATCCCCATACAGTGCCATTTCTCCTACTCCCTTATATTTTTCTGCATACTTTTTTGGTCCTCCTTCACCCTAGGAAAGATAAAAATAAGGGTCACTAGCCATGCTTAAACGTTACAGCAGGATTTTGTTTTAGGTGCTAAATACAATTTAGAGCAATTGTAAGTTTACTAATTACGAGCAGAGAAAATTCAGCTGGAATTATTATTGTATGATACTTGACCTATTAATTCTTTTTTCTTATCTAACGATGAGTGAATAGCCAGATAAATTTCACAACACATTTGGTGCAGCGAGTATATGAAATAATGTGGGAAGTGATAAACAGAACTCACACTGAACATGATTTGGTGGATTTCACCATCACATACGCTATTGACTATTTGATTGGTTATGCCTCAAGATTAATGTTCAAGATGATGAATAGTGGGCATGAATAGAAAATATTGAACATATACGCATCATTGGTTCATTGAAGCATGTGGCTCGGTGATTTTCTAATCGATTTTGACTGTTTGACAACACCAATTATTAGATTCATTGAAAGATGGGATCAAGAAAAACTTACCAATTGAGCGGCATTGAAATTCAGACAATTTAGGGTTCATAAATATGCGAGTTTTTTTTTTCTTTATCATTCGTATAATATAGAAATGGTATCAATTTATTGTAACTGTTTGTTAGCTGTGTACACTTTGTTTTTTTTTATTAAGAATTCAATCCTTACAACACACGATTTGACGCGTGAGCTTTTAATACACATATATATATATATATATATATATATATATATATATATATATAAATCAGATGAATCGGATTTTGTTGATCGGTCAAGACGAAGAAAGAATACAATAGAGTATTTTTAAAATCAATTTATACATAAATTTAATCAGATTTTACTTTATAGAAAAGTTTATTTACTTTTAGTTTTTACCTTTTATTCCAACCATGAATTATGAAAAATGTTAACAGAAACATCTTTTATGTCTAAATTAGGAAGATTGATATTGATGTTTATTTATAACGATTGAATCAAAATATGTAATGTTTGCACATAAAGATTCATAAGCTATGTTACGGACCAAGAAAAAATGTTAAAGTCTAATCTAATCCCACAAGTCAATTTTTAAATTAGTGTTTGTACTCGGATTGGACTCTACATATTATAATTTAAATATATATATATATATATATATATATATAGGTAATACGAAATCCTTAATACTAGTCGAGAGCTTTTAGCTTTTTTTATAGGTAAAGGTAGAATGTTTAAGATGTGGAATGAATTCTCCTGACAGATCAACGTGTTTCGATGTGGCAACAGTCACAACATGGACATCGGTGATGCATACTATGGTAATTAATTAATTATTTTACAACAAATTCACTCCTCTATCTTAATATATTTGGTAGCATAGGTGACTCAAATGATCAGGGATGTATTTTTGAAGATGTAAAAGTAGCGTTCTAAGTCCCACATCTAAGTCCCACATCGCTGAGAGAAGAGTGTGCGGTGTGGAAGGAGTGCTACAAAAGACAAGTGTGTATGATTTTGTAACATACTTACCTGGACAGGATCAATGGGTGATCAAGAAGGCCCATGGTCTAGGACAGTGACCTCCATTGCACTTGGGAGGGGTGCTGCTCTAAGGTCTGCCCAAGTGGCAGAGCCTATGTCATAATTTGTGGCAGAGGGGGCCTGCGTTCGCGCGGCCCCTACATTTCAGTCTAAACTTTTTTTTTTTTTTAAACATCCACAATCTGATGTTAGTTATTATTTTGCTGTAAGTTGTTGATTGGGATCTTATGCTTAGGTGGTTGTTAATATAATTGTTCTTACCTTCATTTGATTTCAGGTTTTGGCAAAATCTCTCGGTGTTCAATGTTGTTCATATCTTGAGGAATTCTCAGCCACATTCAAGGAAATTATGAAGTTGAACTTGGGTGACAAAAATGTGTGATGATTTGTTGTTCTAGAGTTCTTGCTAGGTCAGTTGGATTGGGTTTGCCTTGGCACAAGGTAAGATTGTGTTACAACCTTTGGTTCAACATTCAGATCTACCATGAAGGTTTGGTTTCACGAAAATGATGTTAAAATCTTAACTGTGGACTCTCATTCTCGTTTTGCTTACTTAAGAGTAAAGTTTCTCCGTGAATGTTGGAATTACATGGACTATAGGGTATTTCCCTTCTTGCATATTACGATACATCAGTGCTGATGAAATTGGCCTTAATCTTCAAAAGTTCAAAAGGAATTTTACAAATATTTATAGCGTTCTTTCTATTCTGTTATAGGGAGACACTTTGTGCTTTTACTTGCATAAACATTAAAACAGTGAAGCAATTTTAGAGTTGCAACAGCAGGTTCAAATAATTTTTGTTTCTTTTAAGTTCTCTACTATTGCCTTTTAATTCTGGAACTCCAATTTGGGATTATTTTATATATCAATATGCAGGAATTTGATTTTTGTGGGTTTCCAATCTTCCATTAATAAGCTTCACAATTTAGTTTCTGATTTGTCTTGAAAGATAAAAGTTGTTTCGATGGGGCAACAGTTACAACAATAACAACGGTGATGCATACATAGAATGTTGTGAATAATTAGAAGAACATGACGCATGTGTTATTGTTAGACCCAGTGAGTGAGTCTGAAGAGGTAATTAAGAGAGTAGAGAAGCAAGAGTGTGTGTTTGTGAGAGATTGTATTAGTATGATCCCAGGTGCATGGGGGAAATATACATACACATTTGGAAAACAAATTTAAGAGAGGAATGGTGCCAAAACTCCTGAAAACTAGGCATCTATAATTCCAATACCATAACCATTTTCACCACCTCCTTTGATAGAAACCAAGGGTACACGAGAATTGGCACGGGCCAAAAAATTTGAATCAAGATACAAAACTATAACCGTGATGTCATCGTGGAAATGTCTCCTCACCCCTCTGTCAATCTTTTTCAAGTCTGAGTATCTCGTTTCTCTTTTCTTCGCAGCTTCACAAAGTGCTGTTTTCACAAGTTTCTTTGCCACTCCCTGCATCACAATAATCTCTTCAATGTTTCAGTCCATTTTTTCAAATCAATGAACATCAAATGTTTAATCAAGTAACAGGTAAATTAGAAGCCTACATTGCGTGGACAACTTTGGACAATGTCAACTGCTTCTTGACTACTCAGATGCTCCCATAACCCATCTGATGCAAATATGAGAAACTGATCTTGAGGACACAATTTCTGTACCAGTATTGCTGGTTCGGCTTTAAGGATTGGCTGCTCAAAGGGTTCTGGGAGTCGAAATTTTGACAATAATGGTGCTCTGTTAAACTCTACCCTCTTTAGGTACGCATCACCAATGGATCTTGAAATCTACAATATAAATAAACCACATATTAACACAGTTCTTCTTCATTCCATCTTGGCTGAGCCATCAAATAATCATGATTGGAAGCAGGGATAAGTGAAATTAGAAAAAGATCAATTGTGATCCAAACAAAACCAACAAAATATGAATAGAACACTGCATGAATTGGACAGTTAATAATATTTTGCAGAAGACATTAACACAAACATTGAATGTCTGCAGGTGTCTTGTATGAATAAACATGTTTTGTAGGGTTGAGTCAGATTTAAAATCGACTTCATGATATTAGAGTCAGGTTAAAGTTTATTTTAATGAAATTGATTGTTTATTGTGTCTATTGTTAATATTTTGCAAAAGACATTAACACAAATATTGAATGTCTGCATGTGTCTTGCATGAATAAACACGTTTTGTAGAGTTGAGTCAGATTTAAAATCGACTTATTCTTAACATGGTATGTTAAAGTTTATTTTAGTAAAATTTGTTGTTTATTGGGTCTATTGTTTCTTTCGCTATCGGATCATCTATTAATGTCTAGTTTCACATTCAAGATACATATATCTTGGCATGAGGGGATGTTTGAAGTCTCATGTCGACTAGAGATAAGGACTTCCAACAAAACACAATGAAAGCAGTGATAAAATTTGAAAGTAGTGACCTGAATGAGACCCTTCACGCGCCAGACCTGGTGCTTCATAACCACTATCTGCGGATCATCAGGATGCAATGAGCGCAACTCTTCTCTGACAGATACTATGCTAGCATTGTGCTCCTCGGAGAGTTGAATAGCTTTAATCTCTTTAGTAGCCTCATCCATTCTACCTAACACTGCACGAGAATCTCCTGCATTTCCAATATAGAGCTCCCCACAACATATTATGCCTATCAAACAGCAAGATCCAACCGACGCTAGAGGCGGCTTATGCAGCCATTGCTTCTCTACCAGAGAAAGAAATTCTTCTTCAGTTGCCAAGAATGCTCTATGGACAACATCAGCTGACATTCCATCGTTTTCAGAAGAAAATTCTGCTTTAAGATCAACCCATTAAGTCAGAAAAACATATCACAACCAGCTAAAAATCATAGTGAATGAAGACAACAATTTACCCCTTTTCTTCTACCAGTAAGTAAATGTCTTAACTCAATCAGTGATGATATTCTTAGAGTTAAATATGTTTTTGAAATTTTCAAAACTGAACTAATTTAGTTTTTCATCTTTAAAAACACGTGGATTTAGTCTTTTTAACTAAATTTTGTTAAGTTTATTCGACGTTTTAACCGCGTTTCTCAATTAACATTAAAGCGAAAATGTGTCAAATTATGTAATCAAATCAAATACCGTCATGAAACATGTTTAAAATATCAAATAAATTAAACAAAATTTGGTTAAAAAACTAAATTTACGTATTTCACGCATTTCTAAAGTTATGAACTAAAATTGTGTCCAAGTTTCCAGAATAGACCTAAAAGTTGAAGGGACAAAAATTATATTTAATCCGTAGTCTTATCATGCAGAGAGGAAGAAAAACTCACTCCTGATATTCTTAAAGAGACTGTCATTGACAAAGCGGGAAGCTTCTGGACCTCCATGGCCATCGTAGATACCAACAAAAGTTCCAAGAGGAGTTCCCTCAGTTAAACTCAAGGGTCCAGATTCAAGTTGGCTCTGATCCTCCAACAATTTGTTTGCTTGAATAACTGCCATCGAGAATTCACCATGCGCATGTCTTCCAGAATCTTTGTACCACAACAAACCATCAACACGGCCATTTGAATCTCCATGCCTACCAGAAATTTCACCCGTATCAGATGGTCTCCAACAGGGTGACACAATCCGCCTAATTGTAGCTGATACCATCCCTTACATAGTCTCACACACACAACTGACCAACAAATAATTCATCAAATCAAAGTCAATGACAATATCAAAACGCCTACTTTTCCTATCTACACCATCTACGTAACTGACCCCAACTCACAACCTCCACAAATCAAATGCCAATTAAGAAACACTGACACCATAATACATAAAACTCGAAACCATCAAATTGCACTGTCCACAACCTGCACCAGGATTTGAGATCACAATCAATTCATAGACCCCATTCATTAACTATCTATCATCAAACAAACAAACCCACAATGGGTTTTCATCAACACACCACAAAAACCAAGTGCCATCAACATTCATTGCTAGAAAGAAACGAAACCAGCTCGTAAAATTGCATTACAAATATATGTATACACACAAAAAATAAAAATAAATAACAGAATTTATTTTCATCGTACCTTGGATATATATGTCGGGAAATTTAGTATCTCGATAATTTCCTGTGCATTAAAACCCCACTGAGAGAATTTTAAGAATTGGAATTAGTTGTGGTGAAAAGGTTGAAGCTTTAATTTTAGTTTTGGAAGGGAGACAGGGCTTTTGAGGGGGAAATGGTTTGGTTTGTTTTATGCTTCTCCTTTCCTTATTCCATGAAGTTTGTAGCCATAAAAAAGGAATTAGAAAAGAAGAACAAAATGAGTGAGTTTGGTTTGGTGGTGGAAGGAATTTCCAAAGGGGTTTGGCTTTTGGCTTTTGGGGTTGGTTGGCAGTTTTTGTTTTCTAAATTTTATTGCCTTGTGGGGTTTAGACTTTGACCTCCAACTAACCATTATTATAGGCAACTTTTCCACCTCTCTTTCATTTTCTTAACTTAGTATATTGCAACCATTTCTTCAGACAATCTAACGAACCCGGCGTTTCCAGAGCCTCACTCTCTATTACACTTTCTATTTTTGAAAATATCTTTGACTTCAACACAAGACCTCCTCGGGGTCAAGTTGTTTTATTAGAAAAGTACAACACTATTTATAGAATATATTCGGTACTGCTTATACCAACTATTTTTGTAATTTCTTTGTAAATTTATTCATGCATCTGATAACTTATCTTATTCTCTTTAGAAGAAGTTGGGTTATCATATAAATTTCACAGATATTAAGTATTTATTTTTTACCGTTAATTATTTGTACTCATCACACTGATAACCTTTTTCCATGTCAACAATTTTTAGGTCATTGTATCCTACTATATATATATATATATATAAGGAATTATTTTAAAAGAGCATCATCATGGTACAACATAAACACGATATCCGTTTTTGTTTTTAGTTTTTAATTACAATAATTTTTGGAATAGTAATAATAATAAAAAAATAAAAATAGTATGAAAACATAAATAGTACAATACTAAAAGAATATACTGTATAAGAAAACTTAAAATTGATAATTTATTTTGGTCGACAATTTTCTCATTAAAATACACTATGATCTCCAAGCCTCCCCTATTCAAACTCCAGAAATCATAAATGTGATGAGTTATACGGTAAATTCCAGAAATTTAACGATACTCCTTATTCCCTTTTTAAACACAATTCTGAATAGGGATGGCAACGGGGCGGGGCGGGTACGGGTATCATGATTCCATCCCCATCCCCATAATAAAAATTCATCCCCATCCCCATCCCCAAACCCAACGGGTATACAACTTTTGACCCATCCCCATCCCCACCGGGTAACG
>Ga0214545_1009905_pt1 | contig 14187 bp, 7 predicted proteins | sample CNSS4metaG_FD_160064 | JGI IMG/M metagenome (GOLD analysis project Ga0214545, IMG submission 160064) | Root nodule microbial communities from cowpea collected in UCLA plant growth center, Los Angeles, California, USA - CNSS4 | ecosystem: Host-associated > Plants > Roots > Nodule | place: USA... | reverse complement strand
GCAAAAACAAATAAACCCCCCCCCCCCCCCAAGCACGAAGTTGAAGGGAGTAATAGGCGCTGGGCCGATCTTGAAGAAGGAAATAAGATCACATTATTTCAGTCATTTGTTCTAGAAACCTTTGAACGTGTAAATCGTACTTTCTAATGTTAATTTTCTACCCATTAACTAGCCATACTATCAATTGCAACAGGAATACCCACTCCCGAGTCTTAAGGAGAGATGGGAATCTAGGATGTAAACAACATTTTTCCTGCTTATAAATACGAAGGTCCATCCCAAAGAGGAGGACAAACTTTTTCCTAGGCTAATGTCCCACTTTGTTGTTAAAATAACAATATATTTTCAGCTCCCCCAATTGACTAGCTAGTTTAGTTACGGGAACATTACCTAACTTTAATGAATTAATTATATCAACTAAAAATTTGATTGAATATTATGAAAATATATTAATTAAACTTTCCAGCCATATATAGTTTATGAATTTTTGTATATTTTTTTATTATTTTAGATTGATTTTTTGTTTAAAATAAAAAATATGTAAGAGTACATTTATTTGAGTTTTTTTTTTTACTTAAAAACTCAATTTTTTTTTTCATTTAAGTATCATTTTCACGTTTTACTTATTTAGTTGAGCATGCACAAGTGTTTTTTCTTTCTTGTAAATAGGACTTTGATATTTTAAGTTAAGTTATGGAAATCATGAGTATTTTGTATTATTTTGACAATACTTATTCATTTCCAATGTTTTGATTTTAAAAAATAATTATGAGTTTTGATAGATTAATAATATACCAACATTTTATTGTTTTGGACGAAATCATTTATAGCAATGTTATTTTATTGTATATACTTAAGGAATAAAATTGAAAACCTATAACTTTGTGTTAAGAGAACCGTTTCTAATTAGTTATAACATTGGTTCTGCAAAATAAACTTATCTTGTATCCATTTTTACATTCATTTATGTTATAATTTAGATTTGAAAGGAGTATGTAGAAATTAGGTGGAAAGAAATAGTTTCAGTCAGAAGATAAAATGAAAGATAAAATTAAGGTTATAGGAGAATATAAAATGAAAGATAAAATTAAGGTTATAGGAGAATACATGGACAATAGATTCTTTAGATGCATACACAATTGAAGAGGGCTATGCTATACATGTGTAAGGGTGTTTGCTCACCACGAGTTGAGTAAAAGAGAGTCACTTAAACCTGGTTCTCTGTTTGATGAGTAAAAAATTTTGTAGTCTACCTCGATCTGCCATAAATTGGTGAGTTATAGGTGGACTCACTTACGAATATTAAGTTTTTGTAATTTTTTTATATTTTTATTGTAGTGCAATAAAAGTAGATTAACTTGATTCATTTTATTTATAGTAATACAATTACAATATTTACCTAATTCTCCAAATATTATTATAAAGAAAGTAGTTAAAAATTAAAGTACCAACATAGATAACCTGACAATATGTTATTATCGTCTAATTTGTCATCACACTCATCATAAAAATGTAGTAGAATATAAACATTGTCATAATGTTAAAATGAGTCTTAATCTTCTTTCTTAACTTATCTTCCCATGTCTTTCTAGGATTATGCTTTTAACACTACTATTTATATTATTAACATACTTCATTCTTTTGTTGTTCCTCCTTCTATCCCACATTTCATTCTCTTTTACAAAGATATAAACTATAGTTCTTTTCAAAATATTTTGTTATACTTGCTATCCCCATAATACTTGTCCCTATAATACTAGTAAATTGCAATATCATTATACTACAACTTATTCCTTTTATCACAAAGGTTAGAAGTGTCTTAATTCAAATCAGAAGATATCTTTATTTTTAAGGATGTTGTATTTGATGAAAACACCTTTTCGTTTGCCAGTCAAAAACAAACTCCTATGTTGTCCTATTCACCTTTCCAAATTCTTTCTTTTAGAATCATTCCCTTTATTGTCGACTCTCCCACTTAGCATGCTACTCAAGAATCACATGTTGTTGATACTCCCACTATATGTAATTCTTCAATTAAACCTAACCTTCTAGTTCCTATTGTTTCTTCATCTCTTAGACCCATTCATCACATGAAAACATAGTTCAAATTTAGTATTGTTAAACCATGTTACTGTTTTACTTTACTTCTTGTCAAGCGAGCATCCTTTCCTCTTTGGCCCAAAGTCATGAAAGACAAATATGATGTTTTAATAGCTAGTAATAGATGTTCTCTTACTATTCTTCTTATTGGCCAAACTATTATAGATTAAAAATGGGTGTTTCACATTAAAGAATATCCAAATGGTACTTTAACAGTTACAATGGTCATTTTGTGGCTAAAGAGTTTCTTAAAAGTTTTAAGTGTGACTATTATGACCTTTTCTTCAATTGCAAAGCTTATTAATAAATGTTTGTTATTTCCTCACTTTAGCCTTTCCAAACAACATTATATTCAACAAATTGATATCGATAATGGTTTCTTAAATGGAATTCTAGGAGATGTTTACATGGCTCAATCCCTTGGCTTTGAATTTGAAATTTTACTCTTATATGTAAACTTCAATAGTCCATATATGGCTTAAACAGGTCCAACGAGCTTGGTGTAACAGACTTACCACCGCCAAATTGTTGTGAATATTGTCTTTAGGGGCAAAATTACAAATTTGGGTTACTTTAAAGTTTAATTTACAAATCTGGGTTAGTTGACTAAAATATTACACGAGAAGGGTGAAGTCGTCATGGTGGGTAACGACACATAAGGTGAAATCGTTAGGAGTGACACTGTTTTCTTTTAAAATTTTTAAAAAGCAAAAAATGTTAGGAGTGGTAACGACATCAAGAATGGAAATCATTAAGAAAGGAACCGACTTCACGTGAAACCATTTTGGATCCTAACGGTTTTGGTTTTTAATTTTTTTTTATATTTTCACTTTTTTTATTACAGGGTAAATTCATTAAATAATACGACATACAGTTTTATATTTTATGTTTATTAGCATTCAAAAAATAATGTAGTTGGCACGTTTTACTAAAATAATATGTTTTGGAGTATTATATTATTTGAGTTTTAAACTAAAAAATGTAATACTCATACTATTTTTTTAATTTTTTAATGTTTAAGCTTTTTTAATTTGCAGGCGCATTTTTTACTAAAAACGTTAGAAAATTAATTAAAAAAACACAAAAAAAATCTGAAAATTAATAATATAAAATAGTTTTATATTAAAGTTGAAATATAATATTTAAATACATCATCTAAGACTTCCAGTGCCACATGGAGGTCGTGTTCGTGGTCTGATCGGTCGTTTGGGTGGTTGGTGTTAGTGTTGTTCATCCTCGTCTTCACTGTCATCTTCACCCTGTTGCGGTGGAGGAAAAAAGGATCTTTGAAAAGTCGGTGGTGGAGGATAGAAAAGCATTGATGATGATGGTCCTGGATTATATGCAGACGGTGGTGTCATAGTTGACGTGCCAAACATGTGTGATGGTCCAACACCATAGATTGAGTAAGACAAAAAGAATCCGTATGATGAAGGAACTTGTTGGAAGTAGGTGTTTGATGGATTGCCATGTTGAGGTTGGGAATATCCGAACATTTCACCATGACCCATAGACGACTGACCAAAAAATTGATGCGAATGATGTACAAAATCTGCAGAAGACCCTAGATGGGGTGGGTAGAGTTGTGAAAAAGGCTGATAGGGATGTGAAGGAGGTTGAGAAGGTTCTTGTGGAGTATCATACTGTTAACAAAAGTAATATGGTTATTGATATGAATAAGAACTACTGATAAATAAATCTTGTAATGAAGGAAAACTAACCTCATCGTCGGAAGATTGTACAGATGGAGATATGTAGCGGATAGTGTGGTTTATGTACCACTACATATACGCTGAACTATCATGCAAATGGCTGTTTGCGGTGAATAATACACCTTGAATGACACGATTATGTTGATCATTCCATATTGCAATCCAGTGTTGATGATTTGTCGGTCAATCTCTATCATTTCTCCCTCTTAAATCGTCCTTGTGAACTTGGTCAAGGTTAACCGAGTTAGATGGGATATTTTGTCTTAAACCAAATTGTCTCATGACCCAATCTGCCTGTTGGAATTCAACCGTCGCAAAGCATATCACAGGTACTGTTGCTCTTGATACTGAAGGGATATCAATGACAATCAACCGACTTATTTGATGTTGCCTATAAGGTGTCCACAAGAACTGAAACAAAATGGAACCCATTAAAAATGCTAATGAAAATAACATTGTAATAATATACTAAAGTTTAACAAGTACCTGTTTGGTACGTAGTTGATCAAAAGTACGACAGAATTGACTAACTGGAATAGAACTAGGATTTGTCCGATGCGTCTCATTTATCAAACAGTACCATGTTGATAACAGGTACATATATACAGTTGTTGAGAGCAAATCTGATTATTATATATGTCGATGTGTCGACTATAACAAAGGTTGTCAATGGCGACTACAGGCTGCTTATAGCAAACATAGTTTAAAGTGGGAAATAAGGAAAATCGATGCACTTCAAACGTGCTTGTCTACAAATGTATCTCCTGATCATACGAATCTTGATTCCAACCAAATTGCTTCCATTGTGTTTCATTGTGTGAAGACAAACCCTTCCATACCAATCAAAAGTGTGATCTCCAAAATTTCTAATCGTTTTGGGTATTCAGTTTCATATCAAAAAGCTTGGAATGCTAAACAGAAGGTGTTGGCTAAAGCATTTGGAGATTGGGAAGACTTGTACAACGAACTTCCAAGGTGGTTTGAAGCTGTTCAACAAACCAACCCAGGCACAATAATTAAATACATTAGTTCTCCCATTGTAGTTAAAGGTCAATTTGACCCTTTTTCTTATATTTTGGAACGCGTATTTTGGGCTTTTGGACCATGCATCCAAGGGTTTAATTATTGTAAGCCAATTGTACAAGGGAATGGCACATTTCTCACAAGGATATATCAAGGGACATTGCTCACAACACTAGCTCAAGATGAGACTCGTAACATTTTTCCTTTGGCCTTCGCGATAGTTGAAGGTGAGACAAGAGAGGCTCTAATATGGTTTTTCAGCTATTACGGGAGCACGTAACCCCTTAATCAAACCTTTGCTTGATAATAGATAGAGGAAAAGGTATATTAGCAGCCCTACGATCTGAACAAGTTCGATGGGAAGGAGAAGGGCTTCAATCTGTATATTTCATACGTCATATCGCTTCGAATTTCAATAAGAGGTTCAAAAACCAAGATTTGAAGAACCGATTACTTAACATGGGTAATAAATTTACACTATCATTCTTAATTCTTACTTGTTCATTCACAACTATATTTCAAATTAAACAAAGGTATTCACCTGCATTGTCACAGCTTACGAGGTCAAACAACCTATATTCAATGCAAAATTGTCAGCATTGAGATCTCATTCATCTGAAGTGGCTTCTTGGGACAGGATACCATTACAAAAGTGGACTCAGGCATACGATGGTAGTAGTAGATTCGGTCACATGACAACAAACTTGGCTGAATGCATGAATTCTATTCTAAAATGAGCTCGTTCATTACCAATTTGTGCTCTAATTAAGACAACATTTGAAAGGACTGCATCATGGTTTGTTGAGCGAGGCATGAAGGCATATTTGATGTTACAAGGAGGACATCAATACCTAGAAAACATAACTGCTATTATTAGAAAAAATCAACAACAAGCACGCATGTGTAAGGTGCGCAAATGTTCAAGACAATTTTGAATTTCAGGTTCAAGAGATGTTTTCTCCACATGATCACCGCCAACCAATGTCTTTGATAGTTAAATTAAATGAATAATGGTGTGACTGTGGTCATTTCCAAGCTCTCCGACTACCTTGTCAACACGTAATAGTTGTATGCTCTTTCTCCCATTTAGATCTAACCACATACATTCATCTTGTTTATAGCCTCAACACCATCAACAAGGCATATATGAACTTCAATTGCATCCGGTTAAGAATAAAGATTATTGGTCTACATACACCGAACCTAATTTCATTCCAGACCCACACACGCGCCACACTGCACTAGGAAGACCTACAACTAACCGTATCCATAATGAAATGGACCAAGCCTATCCAAATAAAGGGACTAAATGTTCATATTGCATAAATGAAGGACATCACAGGGAAAATTGTCCATATCGTCATTAGTTTTTGCTAACTCTAATTTTAGATTTTCGTATAGGATGAATTTCACATCCTGATTGTAATTTTTCATTATCTAATTAAATGTATCACCTTGCTATTTCTAATTTTATAAAAAATATTGCACATTTTATTATTTATAGAATACTTTAGGAATAATTAAAATTTAATCAACTTAGGAATTAAAATAAAATAATAAACGAAATATTACACAAAATTAATATAACAAATCTCGTTATTTTATATCGGTAACGACTTATTTTGCTATTACGTATAAATGATCATGCTAAAAGAAATTATTACATTTTTTTTATTAGAAATTTGCATAAATATTTTATCAAAATAAAAAAAAAAGTATTACAATTTTTAGTTTTTTCCTAAAAGAAACTTTAACAATATAATATATAGTTCTGCGAAGACGTGACAACTACAAACCAAAACTGTCTATATAATAAAAAAACTTAAATATAATTGAAAAAATTTAAAAACCAAAACCGTCAGGATCCAAAACGTTTTACTTGAAATCGGTTTTAATCCTAACGACTTCTACTGCTGAAGTCGTTACCATTTATAACGTTTTTTGCTTTTTAAATTTTTTAAAAGAAGACTGTGCCACTCCTAACGACTTTATTTGTGTTGTTACATGAAGACTTAACCCATCTCGTGTAATATATTAGTCAGCTGACTCAGATTTGTAAATTAATTTTCAAAGTGACCCAAATATGTAATTTTGCCGTTAGGTGCAACTCCCTCTCTCTATTTCATTATGTTATCTTTAAATTACATTATTTTTTTCTCTCAAACAATTTGGTCATCTTGTATATTAGGAGTTGAGGTAAAACATCTCAACGATGGTTCTCTTATTCTTTCTTAAATAAAATACATTCTTGATTTGTTTAAAAAAGTTGGAATGTGAGTAGCTAAGGACATCTCCACTCCTATCCATAGAAGCTTGAAACTTTCTAGGTATGACTCTGAATACATGGATGAACCTACTATATATATCAATTGTTGGTACTTTACAACATATAACAAATATCTAGTTCTGAAATTGGTTATAATATAAATAATATTTGTCAATTCATGGCACAGCCTTTGTTAAAACACTAGAAAAATTTAAAATGCATATGATGTTATCTAAAGGTGTATCTATGGTTTACATCTTCAACCTACAGCTACTTTGGACAGGTACAACTTAATTGTTTACTGTGATTCAAATTGAACCTTGACCACAGAAAATCCACTTTTGGTACTATTATTTGGGAATACTTTGATTTTTTTTAGTGGTTTAAAATGCAAACTTTGGTTACTCAATCAAAGCAGAATACAAAGGTTTTGTTATCATTGCATCACTCATTAATTGTCACTCACATTCCCACAAGTGATCAAGTTGTTGATACAGTTACCAAGCCTCTCTCTTATGCTCAATTTTTCTTCTTATGTTACAAACTGAATATTATTAATTATTTTCAATAACATTGTGTTTTAGAGAGATTGTTAATGTATATAGATTTTTGTTTAATTAGAATCTATTTTGTTAAATAGGTTAGTTTGTTACATAACCTTTGTGATTCTATCACTCTTTCCAATCTTTAAACTTTTTGATTCTATCATTCTTTTCAATCTTTGAACTTTTTGTAACACAACAAGAAAACAATTAATTATCCACCTTAAAAAGGAGTCGGTTTAAAAATGACTCAAATAACGTTAATTTATTCAACTCTTCTAATCCGTTTTAAAGTAAAATATAAATTATAAAATGGGTCGAGCCTACTCTAAACCGTCACAAACATTAAATAAATAAAATTACATGATATTAATAAAACTGTAAAACATTTTTATAAATTTAAATAAGTAATAATATTAATAGCTTCCCACCAGCGGATTTCATAAAATAGTATACTAGTTCTTAGTTTTCCTGTCATCCATGTGAAAGTATGAAAAAGAAATTAAATACATTTAATGATTTTATCGATGAGCATTGGTTATTGCAAAGCATCGGTTATTTTCAATATATATTAAAAATTAATTAATTAAATATTTTGTAAGTGTCAGATAGACTTTATGAATGATATTTTCTTAATATTAAATAGTTAGCGAGGGCTCAGCCCACGCTAGTATGAATACTTTTTGAAAAGTATAAAAATACTAGTAAGATTTGACATGTATGGATGCTGCAAAAAAATAGCGTGGGTCTATCCCTTGATATTTGAGTCGGATACAACAACCCATTCTAAAATGCTTTAGCTTCTATATTTTCATTTTGGGTGCATTTTTTTTGAAGTTAAAAGATGTTTTTCTTGTAGTATGATAAGATCAAGAATTATTTTCTTTCTCCTTTGTTCTCATATCATTTTTTTGAATTTTCTTTCTCCTTTATTCTCATATCATTTTTTTTGATGAGGTGTATTTTATTTTGTTTACACATTTGAAATTAATTTCTGTCACAAAACAACAACATTGAAAAGATGATTCTTAATTGTTTTTGTCTAGTTTGGAAAGTAATATAGAGGGTAATTTTAAATGGAGTGCCAACTAAACTCAAATTAAGTAGTAAGGTATTTCAATGGAACAAGATATGTGTTATGTGTGACAAATCAAATAAAATAATGAGTCACCTTTTTTTGTAAAACTAAACTCGAGTGTCCAAACTTCTCGTATTGGAATTGAGTATTTTACCTATTAATTTGCATAAGTTTTATTGTGTAAATGAATATAAGATATCCCACTAAATTAAGAAGAGTAAGAATAAAAAGGGTAATATAAAGGCCTTTAATAATAAAGTTATGGAAAATTTGTATGAGACAAGTTAGTTGTTTCTTGTTTCTTATTAGCGCATGTTACTCTTTCTAAAATTTAGTGCAGTTATGGAGATATGGTACAACCTTCACATCACACAAAAACATGTAATATAAAATGTTGTATTTGCACTTTTAAGATTGTGTGTGAAAAAGATTTTACTTTTTGTAATTAATTTATATTAGATTATTAATAGTAAAAAGTTTATATTATATTATTAATAATAAAAATGTTTATATTTATTTATATATTTTTATGATAATAAAAAAATAAAATTGTTATTATTATTATTATTATTATAAAATAATTTTTATTTATTTTGTAATAAAAGGATTTTGTTTAAAGAAATATATAAAAAAGTTATATTTAAAATACAGTCACTCAAATGTAAAATTGACATAAAATATAAAATTGATAAAATACTACATTTAATTTAATATATATATATATATATATTTAAAAATAAAATTGAAAAAAATATATAAACATGTAAATTGACAAGAAAATCTAATTAAAGTGACGAATTATCATAATTATGGTAAAAATTAAGTGTAAGGGGATAGAGTATCCCAACTATTTCATTTATAAAATATATAATATACTTTGCTATAAAAAATTGTATACACTATATCAATTATTTGTTATAATAAATTAAATAAATGATTTATGTAACTAATAGTAATCAATTATTTATTTATGTTATAATTAATGTATACAAATTATATCCATATGAAGTACTAATCTATACTATAACCTATATGAAAATTTGACTAACAACAGAGTAGTATTCAGAATTTACATTATAATTTTAGATTATAATTTATGTATACTTTTTCTTTAATATCTATGTTTCTCATCCTTTAAATAAATAAATAAAAAAATTAAACGAGCCAAATCAAATATATATATATATATATATATATATATATATATTTATATATTTCTCAACAAAATAAATTCTAATATTCATTAAAAATAATAAATACTACAATCTATTACTTATTATATTTAAATATCCATAAAAGTTAAATCAAAGTCATGAAAAGTGAACCAGATTAAATACTACACATAATTACCAATCCCTAACAAATAATAATATATAAGAAAATAGCACCCCATATTATTAAGCAACACATGGAATTTAAGTCTTATATAGTCTGACTGCATGTGAATTTATGGCACATAAGTTTAAATTTTGTTCCATAGAGTGATAAAAGCTGATGAAATTTGAAAAGCAAAAGGGAAATTGTGACCTAAGAAGTCAATTTCTTCTTGAGTCGTGAATGAGTCCCCAATTGTGAATCCCAATGAGTAACTCTCCTGAGGCAATCAAGAATTCCATAGCCTGCTGCCTTGAAAGCAACCTCACCACACCCTGCAGCGTTTTCAGCCGTAGATCATCTGCTCTCTTTATGATAAGTATCAGCTCTCTGATCTTCTCCTTCATCTCCATCTCACAACCCATCATCTCGCTCGCACTGTTCTGCCACTCTGATAACCCTTCAGTAATCTCATTCTCCTCTCTCACCTTCAAAAAACAATTCAAAAACAACCACCTTCAACAAAACAAAAAAAAACAAGAAACCTTCACGTGAACACTACAACATCAAATTTCATTAGACACTGTCTGTCTTCTTGTCTTTGCATCTGTCTCATCTCAATAAACGACAAAATCTTCTGTTACCTTTCTTCTAATCACAGGATTTAAATCTACTCTAGATGGTTAACAATCATCATACAGATTCTTCAATGCAATTATTTATTATTTTGTTTCGATAGAAAATGTTACTTTACCCAGACAAAATTATGAGCAAGATTAAGAATTTAAAAGTGATAAGAGAGAGAGTGTTAGATACAGTATCACACTGAAGATCGCTCATGTAACGAAACTGGGAGGGGTTGAGATCGCCGAGGTCTCCGGTGCGGAGGCCATGGAGGATATCGATGATGTGAGTCTCAAAGAGGAGAGAAGACTCGGTGTAGATGAGGTGGAAGGCGGTGGTGGGGCGCCACCCTGTGATCCAGTGGAGGGAGCGTTCAAGGTTGGTGTTCCACGGCGAGGTGAACATGCTGAGAGGATCCTTGTTCATCGCAATCCATTTTTCTTTGTAGTATTCTCCGTGGTGTCTCAGCACCTTCTCCATGCCTTCATGACTGTGCTCCTCCTTCAGATCCTTCACCATGATCTTCAACTGCAGGAACCAAAATTTGTAGAAGCTGGTGAAAGAAGTCATGGCGAAACTCTTTTGGGTTTGGGTTTGTGAATTTGGCTTTGGTAATAATTTATGGATGTTGTGGTTGTTGGTATCTGAATGAAGATAGGGTTTGAGGTGTCTTCGCATGCATGCAGGTCTTACGTGTTACGTTCCCCGAGCTCAACTTGTCCAACTCTCCTTGACGCAATTCACCACCCAATACTTTTTCTTTTTATTTCCCAAGAATTAATATACGTCCAAAATATATGCTCGATAAAAGCAAAAAGATAAAGTAGAATACGACTAAGAATAAGACTAGGTAATTTTATTCTTTCCATTTTTTAATTTTTTATAATTTTGGTAGAAAATATATATATATATATTTTGAAAATAAACGAGTAAGTGTACCCTATCTTTAAGATACTCGAGTACGTGTATCCTATAGCAATGGAGGAAAGTGATCACACTTGCCTATAACTGTTAACAACTTATTTAAAAAAAAAAAAAATATTATTTAAGAGAAATCATGACAACTCAATTGATTCAAATAAAACTGATTTGAATTTTTTTCAGATAAAATATCACGTTTTATAAATTAAAAGATAATTGTAAAAGAATGGACTAAAAAGTAATTCATTATGTACATACAAAAAAATTAACTATAAATTATTATAGAATAAATTTATTAATTTTCATAATCACTATCTTAAAACTATATTGTCATTAATTGTAATTAAATAATAAAAAAATTGTGTACATAAGCCCCATATATATAAAAAAATAATAATATATTTATATTTATTTTACTTTACTTCATTTTAACTATTGAAATTTTATGTTTTCTTCTCTGGTGTGGTATAATTGTGGACAATTTTTTAGGTTTAATTAATCGCAAGGTACCCAGTTTGGTACCAGAATGTCAAATTGGTACCCGCTTTTAAAAAAGTATCAATTGCGTACCCAAATACGTTTAAGTGTATCAATTGGATCCATACCATTAAATTGTGAGAAACGGCGTTAAAAATGAGATGATGTGGCATTTGTGAACAGATACGTGTCAATTTAAAGAGCTGTTGTGGCTGAAAAAATAATTGTACAGTGACGTGGTGGTATATTTAAAAATCAGATTGTGTTGTGCCCTAATTGTAGAATTGGGTTTTCGCTATCATTGTGGTGGGGTTCTTCGTCTGCAGTTCTTCCTCTGCAGTTCTTCCTCTTCTCTTCTTTCTTCAATCATTTTGGTCTTCGTTCTTGATTGGAAGACGTAATTTTTGGTGAATCTACAATGTCTCGCAGTGAAGGCTGTTCGTGCTCTTCGTGGGGTTCGCAGAAGCAAAGTGTGTCCTCCACTGGTGGTTCGTATAGGGTGTTGGGTGAATGTCCTCTTTGCTTTTGTGGGGAGAACGCTGTGTTGAGAGTCGCTAAAACAGTCAGGAATGCCGGCAAACAATTTTGGGGGTGTCCTAAATATAAGGTCGGAGTAGATGTTTGATTTTAATTTAATTTTGATTGAATCTTTATTAATGTTTTTGATGTTCTCTGTTTTTGATTAATGTTTGATTCTTTGTTCTTGCAAACAGCGGAGTGGTGGGAATGAGGTATTTAAAGGGTGCAATTACTTCAAATGGCTGAATGAAGATAATGGAGATGAAAAAGATGCTACCATTGGGAGACAAAGGAGAAAGATTTACACTCTGGAAAAAGCAATTGCGATTTCTGATAGATGGGTTAAAATTTTAAGTGTAATAATAGTGTTTTTGCTTTTCGTTAATGTAATTTTAGTTTGTAAGTTAGTTGAAAAGAGTTGCTGAACTGTTAGTATCAGTGGTGTAATGTTGTAATGAATTCTTAATGAACCAATTACAAGTTTGAGTGAACTGACTGTGTTCTATTTATTTGCATTTAACATCATTTGATAATGAAGATAATCTGGAGATGAGAAAGCAAATAATATTAAAGTGGTTCATAATGCCATTTCAGTACATAATACTGTTCTTCAAAAGACCTGAATATGCAAATAACAGCACAAAAGCAAGCTGTTTCCAAAATAACACTATTACATTCTAAGATAACAGCACTGAATTTGTCAAAAAAAAGCCACTACATATTGATTTTCCAAAATAAAACAAGTGTTCCATAATTTCTTCATGGGTCCGTGATTGGTCCCCTCCTAAATGATAGTTTTTCTCTGAATGTGGTTGTTGTTGTTGGTTGAGGCACTTGAGTCTGTTCGCATGCAGAATTTTGGGTTGCTTGAGGCACTTTACTCTGTTGGCATGAAGGATTTTGAGTTGGTTGATTTGTTGCTGCTGGCATAACTGGTTCAGATGCAGTAATCTGAATTTGTTGACCACCACTGATATCAGTTGCCTGAGTTGGCTGATTTGCTTGTGTTTCTTCAGCAGTTGGAGTTGGTTCCTGCTGTGGTGGAGGTGCCTGCGGACAAGTATTTCTTTTGTGTCCAAGTGCTCTACAAATGGCACATCTTTTACGGGTTCCACCTTGCCTGACTTGGGTGTCATCCTTCCTCAGCTCCCAGGACTCCAGCCTTCGTTTCTTTTTTGGTCTTTCAGGCAGCACTCTTTTAGCAGGAGGTAACACATCAGCATAAGATGTCATCTCCCACAGATGAGGTCTATTAACAGGATATATGAGGGACAAATAGGTCTCCTCGTATGTTGACTTCAAAAACCAGTGTGGGAGGTAATCCTCTGCATTGAAATTGAGAAATCGGATGGCAGTGATTGCGTGACAGCAGGGAATTGATGTTATTGCCCACTTCCTGTAGCTACACTCCTGTTTATCTAAATCCACCACATATTTCTCCCTAATCATAGCAGTATGGCTTACCTCAAATAGTTGTTGTCCAAACCAGCTGCATTGAATACAAGATATAATTAAAAAACAGCCAGAAGACATTCATATTTAATGAAACATTATTACAATTAGGTGCATCAAATACATTTACCTTGGTAACCAATATTTGGTCTTTTGTGC
>Ga0214545_1009901_pt1 | contig 14192 bp, 12 predicted proteins | sample CNSS4metaG_FD_160064 | JGI IMG/M metagenome (GOLD analysis project Ga0214545, IMG submission 160064) | Root nodule microbial communities from cowpea collected in UCLA plant growth center, Los Angeles, California, USA - CNSS4 | ecosystem: Host-associated > Plants > Roots > Nodule | place: USA... | reverse complement strand
TTTTATTAAATATATATATATATATATATATATATATATATATATATATATATATATATATATATATATATATATATATATATGTATATATGTATATGTCGATGAATATTTGGCGTGTACATAAACTATTTTCATAAGCATATCGTATTCATAAAATCTACTAAGAATCCTTCCTATGTTTCAACGCTGGGGCATTGATCATATTCTAAACCATTCTAAAAATTAATCTCAACTTTCAGAATTGATTCAAAATTTCAGAATTTTTTTTAAGGATTATCTTAAATCTAAACCATTCTAAAAATTAATCTCACAACTTCGTATCAATTCTAATTTATGCTAACAATGTTTATGTTCTTCTGCATGCTCCTAGTAATAATTAAGTAAGTGGTTTATTATTTTATAACTCCATCTTTTCATTGTTAATTAGTTTTGGATTGTAAATTAAATTTGAAATTGAATTATATTAAATATAGCAAGTTTTTATTACTTTAAGTTAATATTTAGTATATAGTTATGTCGCATGATATAATACTTTAAGTTAATAAATAATTAATGCTATTGAATAAGTATCATTTTTACTCCTCTTTTTTTTATTTTTAATTAATTTTATTTGTCATGTTAAACTATTCTTAAAGTTGCCAATTTTAAAAGTACTTTTTGTACAAAGCTGTTTTTGCATATACCCTTGTATCTGGGCAACAAAGAACCCATTATAAGAACAAATTGACGTGTAATTGTTTTATTTTACAGAAGATTCGAGTCCAAAACCTAAAAATACAATCCTTAAAAAAAAGTTGGATCATTCAAAGCAGTGTTATTTAAAAACCCACGTGGCTTATTAAAAAGAAAGAAAAAAAAAAACAGCTCAGAAAATCACAAACTTTGCCGGTTGAATAAATAATAAATTAAAGAACACTGGCATGTCATAATAACTACATAAGTGAGTGTTTTTGTGGTGTAGAGTGTCTCATATGAAATGGAAACTGGTAGTAGGTGGGGGTGGTGGGTGGTGGTTTTCACCGTTTTCTTTGCGCCGATAATAATAATCACAACAGTGTTTCTCCAAGGAGCTACAGTGAAAGACGTTGATATCACAGAAGAGGCGGTGACGGGCTTTCTTCAAACGGATTCGCGATGGATCGTGGGCCGAGATGGGCGAAGGGTGAAGCTGGCGTGTGTGAATTGGGTTTCGCACTTGGAAGTTGTGGTGGCGGAAGGGGTGAGCAAAAGGCCCGTGGATTCAATTTCGAAGGAAATAAAGTCCATGGGCTTTAACTGCGTGAGGCTCACTTGGCCCACTCTTTTGGCGATCAACGACTCTCTGGCTTCTCTCTCCGTTAGAAGCTCCTTTCAGAAGCTGGGCCTCCTTGAATCCGTCGCCGGAGTTCAGACCAACAACCCCTCCATCATCGATCTTTCCCTCATCCAAGCTTTTCAGGCAAGTAATAAACCAATCATGTTTTATTTTTATTTTTTTTAGTAAAATAATATTTAATGAATATTTCATCGGATTTAACTATATTTGTATGTATATATTATGGCGTTGAGATGACGATGATGCTAGATATAAAATTGGCGATGATGATATGATGGCCATTGACTTCTCATATTATATCACCGCAATGTCCTTATCATACCATCATGTCATCATGGTTAACGTGGCTGCACCGTTTTCCGAAATTAAATTAGAGATCCAACGTGTTATGTTGGTATAACGATTTGAATATGTCAAAATGTAGAAATCAATTTTGGTAAGGAACTATTTTCCTAATTTCTTATTCAAATTAATAAATTTACTATTTATGATAATTTGTTTCTGAAAAGTAGTGTAACAGAATATATATATATATATATATAATATTCTTTCAAATTAATATATATTTTTCTTTTAAGCTAAAGGAACTTTTTTGTCTAATTAAAAGAACAAGGGGCCGAATGACTCTTGATTAAAAGAAACAAATCATGGTTTGCCATGATTAAGAAATAATCTTATCTTTCAAGCTTCTGGTAAAAAAAAAAGTTTAATCTTTAGGCCTTATTTATTTATGAAAAAAAAAGTGTCGTGAAAGGTGAATTTTTAACTGAACTTCGATTTTTCATAAAGTCAGTCCGTAGTTTTTTCTCTTTTGAGAATATCTTGGATTTTAAACACATATAATTAGAATTGTGATATATAGAAAAACTGTATAAAAAAACATTTGATAAATTAGTAAATTTATTTTGATAATAATAAAATATAATACGTTATATATGTATTTTAGAAAATATATAAATTTTTTTAAAAAATATGATAAATATATAATTATTATTGTGTGAATTTAAAATAAAATAATATAATTAAAAGTTGTCAAAATAAAATATTATAAATTATTATTATCATAAAAATATTATTGTTCATAAATTTATAGATTAAATACATCATTAATAAGTATAGGTAAAATTTTTTAAAAAGATAAAACACAAATATGTGTTAGTGGTAAAGAGTATACGTGACTCCAATTAAAATATCTGTGCATCATAAGTTAGGTTGTCAAGATGATTAACCATGCATGAGTTATGCAGACAGTGGTGAAGAGTCTTGGAGATAATGGTGTGATGGTGATTTTGGACAACCACCTGACCCGGCCAGGATGGTGTTGCGGTAACTCAGACGGCAATGGCTTCTTCAATGACAATTTCTTCAACCCAGATCAGTGGATATTGGGCCTCACCAAAATGGCCACTCTTTTCAAGGGAGTTACTACAGTGGTGGGTATGAGCTTGAGGAATGAACTGCGAGGATCTAAACAGAACGCTAATGATTGGTACAAGTAAGTCATAACAACTATCATTCTTCTACGCTCAATTCTATATAAGAGTGTGTAATCATTTGGTTTGGTGAAGAAATGTGAAAGGCAAATAGAAGAATGATGAATGCTTTGCAAGAAATTATAACAAATCTTTTTCAACATTGATGCTTTTGAATGAAAGGTATATGGTAAGAGGAGCAGAAGCAGTTCATGCAGCAAATTCAGATGTTCTTGTCATTCTGTCTGGTCTAAATTTCGACACAGATTTATCATTTATTCGAGATCGACCAGTGAGCCTAACGTTCAAAGGAAAACTGGTATTTGAGATGCACAGATATGGCTTCACTGATGGTCAAGCTTGGGTTGATGGAAACCCAAACGAAGTCTGTGGAAAAGTGACAGATACTATAAAGAAAACATGTACATACTTATTAGACCAAGGATTGCCATTGTTTGTGAGTGAGTTTGGTGGAGATTTGAGAGGTACCAATGTCAATGACAATCGATACCTTACTTGCATTTTGGCATTGCTTGCTGAGCTTGATTTGGATTGGGCTTATTGGTCACTTGTTGGCAGTTACTACTTTAGAGAAGGTGTTGTAGGAATGGAAGAGTTTTATGGGGTTCTCTCTTGGGATTGGAGTCAAGTTAGAAGTATCAGTTTCTTAAACAGAATCAGTGCACTCCAACTTCCATTTAGAGGTATACCTATCCCTTGAACATCGAGTTCAGATTCTCTACTGAATTTTCTTTTTATGTAGTTTTTCTACTGAGTTTTCAGAAATACATTGATGTTGGTATTTTAATATCATTAAGAACATCAAAATCAGTATCATAGTGTAACTTACAAGCTCAGCTAAACAATACCAAATTTTTGAGCATAATCCATCAATTTTTTTGGTACTTTCTTTGATTCATATTTTTGGCTTGCAAATGTAATAACTGCTCAGCAGAGATACAATACGAAAAACTCAGCAGAGAATTCAAATTTTTTGAACACATAATTTGTGCACTATTAGTTGATTACAAATATCATTACTAATTTTACACTTGATGGTGTGTTGTTTGTTATTGTGTAGGACCAGGTATCACAGAAGGCGATTCACAGAAATTGATGTTTCATCCCTTGACAGGTCTCTGCATCATAAGCACATCACAGAAAAAAACACTAACACTGGGTCCTTGTGCTTCTTCTGATGATTGGGAATACACATCTCAGAAGACTTTATTAGTAAACAATACAAACTTATGCATACATGCAGAGGCACAAAGGAAGCCTGCAACACTTAGCAGAGCATGCTCAGATTCTAACTCTATATGGGAAGTGATATCAGATTCCAACATGCACTTTTCATCTAAACTAAGTGATGGTTCTAATGTATGTTTAGATGTAGATGATAATAACATCATTGTGACTAATACTTGTAAATGCTTGAGTAAAGATAACAAGTGTGAACCTGGAAGTCAATGGTTCAAACTTATTGACAGTGGAAGGAGGTCGATCTCAACAACCTCAGTAATGTCCAATATTTTGGATTCATCAAACCTTTTGTGGGAACCATTGAGCGTGATGTAGTTGCTTTTAGGAAGTTCTGTATAATGTTAACGTTATGAAATGTGTCCTTTGCTTATGTTTCAATTGCATAAAAATGATGTTGTGAATAAGCGAAGCCATGTAAATGTTGGATTAGTTGTATATTATGTTTCAGTGAAAAACGTAAAAATTCATTAAGTTAATTAGAACTTGTAAATGTTGCCCTACACCTTAATCAAAAAGTATTAAATGTTAATCATTGTGCATGTTGATCTATTTGTCATATAGTTTCCTAAATTTTTCATTTTAGCTTATACCAGTTGTCTAACGTAGCAAATGATGAACTATTGAGATCAATTTTAACGGTGGGTTTGTTAATATAACATTGCAAAAAGTCACTTTTATCACCGTTTTAGCGATGGAGAGAAAAAGGTGGAGGGAAAGAAGATTCTACAAGAAAAAAAAATGGGTATGTGGTTTAATTAAATTAAGAGAAAATAATTAAATTGTTTGATTTTTAATTTATTATTTGTTAGAAATTAAAATTATTTTTAGTATAAATATATGAATTTAAAATAATAAATATGTGGAGTACAATGTAGAACCTATTGAAGTTCTTAAAAGGTTTACATGATAAATTGAATACATCAAATATTATTGAAGTTAAGATTTTTTTTTTCATAATATTAGTATAAAATATTTATCAATTAGTCTTCTTAAATTTCTTATCTCAATCTTTTTTTTTAAAGAAAATATGAATTTAATTTGATTTGAACCAACAATATATTAACATAATATATTAACATATTTTATGGACTTTTGTTGAGATATCCATTGTAATGTCCCATTTAATTATTAAACGGAATTAAAGGAAACGTCACGCAACGATAGTACAGTAGCATAGTCTTGGGGTCCTTAACACAACCCCTACAACCTGGGTACACCACGATGCCAACAGGAAAACAGAAACCAGTCTAACAAAGAGCGTAGAATAGAAATGCATAAAACGATACATGGGCCATAGCCCTAAAGAAATCATGAAGAAAATAACTCCAGCCCAGATGACTAAGCATCGGAATCACCATTCCCTTGTTGACCACGAGAACCTCGTCCATCTGCTCCCATCAATCAAATCGATGATCATCGCAAGAAAGAATAGCCACATACAATACAACCATGCAACAAAACGGGTAAGCTAGAGCCAACAACATTTAAGTCATACAATTAGATATATACTTTCACCATCCAATGTCAATGCAACATCCAAGCATGTTAAGACTCTTCAATCAATACACTACGACTCGACTCGACTCATTCGGATACGTATAACTTAGTCGGATTCAGCGGATGCTTGCACTTGTGGTGGATACCTCTGCTCAACCCCAAGCTGCTCACCCCCGAGCTATGTGTTACAAGTGTTACGATGGATCAATTTTCCCTCACCACAAGGTTAGCCCTTAGTGAATTTCAGGCCTCCTGCTACTCTCACCACAGGAGTCGGTCCGCTCTAGGTGAGACTAATTGACCCCTTAGAGTGTCAGGATGCAACCTTACCTTGAATCCTTACCTAGTTATACAGATGGGGCACCACCATGGACACCCACTACTAGGGGCCACGGGATTACGTCTCGACCACTGAAGCGCAACCCCGGAGGTCTCACCTAGAGACCCCAAGGAATTTACACGCTGACACGGACCAACATTCATAAATCAGCAATGAAAGAACATTAAATCATATTTACAATTCCATACTAACCCTTGAGATTAGTTCCTCATACGTATCACATTTCGAATCCATACCTCTGATCATCACCACCCCATGAGTCTAGGGCCTCCCCTCATATCAACCCCATGTTCCTTTAGTTCCAAACCACTCATTCATTTCACATGTCAAGTTCCCACAACACCCATCATTCATCATTTATGAATCATGTCACGCATATATAGCAATCCATCAGGCATATATCCATACATATGTACATGCATCTCATCATGGCAGTCATACCCAAACAATTCCAATCATAAGTGAGTAAATACACAACCCAACACCACACTGCCTCGCCCAATCCCTCGCTCAGGCTGAAGGGTCTCGCTCAGGCGAGACATTCTCGCTCAGGCGAGTCCCCTTCGCCTAGGCGAGGGCTCGAAAAGGGCGTCAAGAAGCAACGCGGGATCTCGCTTAGGCGAGACCCCTCTTGCCTGGGCGAGATGTTCGCTTGCTCAAAAATTCGAGCGGGTCGCCTGGGCGACCTCTCGCACAAACTGGTGTGGGCGAGCCTTCGTCAGACTCGCTTAGGCGAGTCCGACTCGCCTGGGCGAGATTAACAATTCTCGCCCGGATCTCACCTGCAGCACATGTATATTCCGATCCAAACAAACACACAGGGTATTCCACGCACCAAAAACAACGATTTCACCATACAACATCAAGCAAACTCAAGAACAGACCAGAAATCAACTTAAACCTGAAACCCTAACTTCCCGTACCTGGAAAAAGGCTTGTACGAGACCTCAACACTGGACCACGGAGCACAGCAGCTCGAAAGGCGGACCTGGAAAATGGAGCAGACAGTAGAACGTGAGCTTTGAGCGGACCGATTCGAGACGGCAAAGCTAACCCTAGCAGAGCTCTAGTGCGAAAAAGGGAAGGAGGCGGCTGCGAATCTGAGAATGAAGAAAGTGTGAGCGTTAGGGCACCCAGGACTCAGCTTTAACCTTTGGACCGACTCTTAGGCCCATCAGATTTGGGGCAGAAAAAGAACAGGGCCTTACATCCATGTACAAATACAAAACTATATTTATCTTATTAAACTGTCCACGATGTCGTGTCGAAATCCGGCCTCGAATTGTTTGAAGCCACATCAAACCAGTTCGAGTTGGTCCACCTTAAGTATAGATCGAGTCGCATACAATCCACATAAGGCAAGTAACGTTAGGATTAGGCTAGTCCCACGAAAGACATGGGAGTTGAGTCGCTCCGAGATACGTGAAAGACATCATACAATTCAGATTAGGGATAGGCCAGTTCGAGAGGTCAGTTAGCGACCCAAACACTCCTCTATAAAAAGAGAAGTACGAGTTCAAGGAAGGCATATTCTTTCTACTCCTTTTTTCTTTGTCTTCTAAACAATCAGGAGGAGTAAATAATTATACCGAGCTGAGGAGGAGAGGAAGAAACTTGTTCCTGGTTCTGAATGTTAATCAACAAATGAAGGCCATGATCTAGAGGCATTAGAGACTCGGTGAGGAGAAGGAGGAGGCGGCAACCGAGGAGACAAGGAAGTTAGAAGAAGCATGCCACATTAGAGAGAAACAATACCATGGGTGGCTTGCAAATGTGTCATGGTGAAGAAGGCAAATGGAAAATGGAGAATGTGTGTGGACTTCACCGACTTGAACACAACATGCCCTAAAGATTCCTATATGTTACCAAATATAAACACCTTGGTGGATAAGGTTTTCAGATGTGGGCTACTAAGCTTCATGGATGCCTACTCCGCTACAACCAAATCAGGATGCACCCAGAAGATGAAGACAAAATTGCTTTTATGTGAATAAAAGCCAATTTTTTGCTATAAGGTGATGTCCTTTGGCCTCAAAAATGCAGGCACAACCTATCAGAGGATGATGGACATGATTTTTCAACCTATGTTAGGTCGAAACGTGGAAGCCTATGTCGACAACATGGTGGTCACCTCAATCAACAACGAAACCCATACAAAGGACTTGCAAGAGCTTTTCGACACCATGAACAAATATCAGTTGAGGCTGAATTGGAGAAATGTGTTTTCGACATTAAAGCCGACAAATTCTCGGTTTCATGTTAACAAAAAGGGGAATAGAAGCAAACCTCGACAAATGCATGACCATAATCAATATGGGAAGCCCCCGATGTGTAAAAGAAGTCCAACAACTCACCGAAAGGATGAAAACATTATCCAAATTCTTGTCGAAAAGTGACGACAAAGGTCACCCCTATTTTCAATGCTTAAGGAAGAATGAAAGGTTCTAGTGGACCTCCGAGTGCTAGCAAGCCTTTATACAGTTAAAGGAGTACCTAAGTCAATCTCCCGTACTCTGCCATCCTTAGAAAGGATATCCCTTACAACTGTACATAACCGTAACTAAGCATGCCATAAGCTTGGTAATAAGTGTCAAGAATAAGTAAATTTCCCATTTGAAATTGACACTTATCATGTATCAAATGGTGCTATTTGTGTACAAAACAAACCTCCTTAGCTTAAGATACAAAATGAGATATTGAGAAATAGAGTTTTATGAATTATAATGATATTTTGTTATTTTGCAGTAACAATAAAAGAAAATATCAAGTATACAACTGAGCCACAATACTAGAGTTGAGCCATGAAAGTAAAAAAGACATGACAACATATTTACACTTTCTGGCTGAGCACAAGAAATGGAGTTGAGCCTCGTGAGAAAACCCTCTTTGTAAGAAAACCTGAAGCCCAAATCCACGAGACTGAGCAGCCAAGAAAACCCTTCTAACCAGGACAGGGGGCTGAGCTAAGAAGGAAACCTACTTGTGAAGTAACCCATGTAGCTAAGCACCAAAAGTTGGGCTGAGCATCGCCCAAAATTTCCTATAAGTAAAGAGCTTGGGTCTTCATTTCAAGCATTGAGTGGAGGCTCCACAATGTAGTAGTGAGATAGAATAGGGTTTGTAGGGCACGAGAGAGATGCTGCTGGAATTAGAGATGACCAATAAACTCGCCCCCGTGGGTATTGCCCGAACCCGTACCCGTTTTGACGGGGAATCCCCGCATTGACTGGATATGGGTATGGGTATGGGTAATTCCCGACTTTTTCAATTGGGTATGGGGATGGTTATGGGGATGTACATATACCCGCTATAATACCCGTCCCCGCTATATCTCCGTCATCGTTTAAATTATTAAAATATTCACAATTAATTAAGTAACATATATATATATATATATATATATATATATATATATTTTTTTCAATTCTTTATTTCTTCTAATTATTTTGTTTGTTATGAAACTCATTTGCATCTCCAATATATTTTTCATCTTATCATAACATTTATGTATTTATGTTAAAATGATGTATGTCAATTAAAATTTTATGTCTCATATTTGAATATTTCTATTATTTTTTAATATTTTTATTTATTATATATTTTCCTTTCACATGAGTATGTTTAATACTCTCAATTTAAGTGTTTAATAGTATAAACCTTTCATTTACTAGGTAATATAAAAAAATTACTTATTTTTATTAATTTTTATTTCATTTGAATAACTCTTTTATTTCGCTAAAACAATTATTTCTCAACCATTGAGTATATATGTTGATATTTGAAAAGTGTTCTTAGATGTCTAAGGTATATTTCATCTTATCATACCCTTAATTATACATTTGTTTTCCCTTGTGCTATTTCTTTCAATAGTTTCTCAAATTGTTTCTAAGACACACATTTGTTAATTTTTTAATATTTTTATTTAATGTTTATTTTCATCGTGTAAAATACTATTTCAATACATTTTATCTAATTATTTTTTATTTTCTAACTCATTATATCAATCATACTGTAATTTTTTCACTATAATTGTATAAATAACTTTTATTTACTACGATATCAAAATTTAATGTAATTGTCATGAATATTTGTTTATCACCATCCAACATATATTGGAGTTCAAAAGATACAATATCTATGTCAAAATTTTATTATTATGTTTATTATTTGCGTCATTTTGATTAAGTGATGTATTATCATTTTTATTAGTTTATAAAAGAAGAGATTCATTAGAATTTAAAAAATTTAAGTAAACAAACATTTAAAATATATTTTAATTTGAATATTTGTTTTCCATTAAATTTTTTTAAAAATATTTTTAAAATTTTATCAATTAGGTTTCATTAATGTTTGCAGTTTGCAAATTTAATAAATATTTTGGTTCTCATGAAATTTTATTTGGTATTCTAATCTAAAATGTAAACAATTATAATTTATTTCAAATATTTGATATCGAATAAACAATCATCCTCCTAATTTTGAATATTTGATAATAGGTTTAATTATGCCTTTGGTCATATTTTGAATATTTGATAATAGGTTTAATTAGTGACAGAGTGACGTGACAGTGACACATGTCAGTATTATGCCAGGTGTCATTTCCTTAGTTTCAATTTGGTCCCTTTATTTTAATTTGTCTCAATTTAGTCCCAAATTTTATAAAAAATTAGCAATTTTGTCCCTCTCCAAATTGAAATCAAATTTAATTTTATATAAATGTTATACAAATATTTTTTTATTAAATTTGATATCTTTATTCAAATTGATATTGTTATTATATATTTTTAACATAGCTAAGTTTATTTAAAATTATGTTTCACATTCAACTTTACTTAAAATTATTTTCAAATTTTAAATTTATATGTGTTTTATTTTTACATGAACTAATTAATTTATGAATTTTTTTCTATTAACATTATTTTCTATTAACAACTTTTAAACCATTTTAAATAAAGTTCAATGTAAAATATTAATTAAATGAACTTAATTTGGTTAAAAATATTTACTTGAAATATCAATTTTGATGGAAATATTTGTGTACATTTATATAGAAATTAAATTTGATTTCAATTTGGAGAGGGACAAAATTGCAACATTTTTACAAAAAATGGGACTAAATTGAGACAAATTAAAATAAAGGGACCAAATTAAGACTAAGGAAATGACACCTGGCATAATACTGACACGTGTCACTGCCACGTCTCTCTGTCACTGCCACGTGGCACGATGACAGCTTGACACGTGGCAATTTTTTGATTTTTTTTTAAAAAATTCAAAAATAAATAAAAAATAATAAAAAAATTCAAAAAATTGAGGAACTGACACGTGGCACTCTCTCTAACGGCGTCAACCTTGACTTAACGGAAAGGGCAAACGTGAGACGTTTTAACAAAAAAGGGGACCATTTTGAGATTTTTAAAAATTTGGGTACCATTTTGAGATTTTGACTCCAAAATGGGGACCAAAGGCATAATTAAACCTTGATAATATTATGTTTCCTTTACCGTAATTTTTTATTATTTTATAAAATAATTAAAATTTATATTGAAGTAGTAAGGAAACGGGTACGAGTATGGGTACGAGATTATGCCTGTTACCTGGTGGGGATGGGGATGTGATAAAAGTTTGATATTCGTTGGGTTTGGGTATGGGGATGGGGATGAATTTTTTCTACGAGGATTGGTATGGGATAGCGAAACCCGTCCCCACCCCGTTGCCATCCCTAGCTGGAATTGCATTGTAATATTCTATGAGTAGCTGAACTCACTCGTGCCCAGGTTTGATGTAATCAATTCTGATTCTATATACTTCTACATCTTGGGTATTTGTCTTTGCTTTCATTCAATTATTTGTGGTTTGATTTATGCTTAATGATAACTTGATTACTCATCTTATTTCATGGGTTTGATTTGAGTTGGAAGATTGGTCTCAACTTGTGTGGATGAATTGATGACTCATCCTATTTCATTGGTTGGGATTGAGTTGAAAGATTGATCTCAAACTAAGGTTCAATCAATCATCATACATGTACTGGTGTTGATTCAATAGTTAGAAGGGATGTTAGAGGAGAGAGTTTTGCACATTAAAGTAAGGATTCATTCCACCAGAAATTGAGGAATTACATTGGGTTTGAAGTCCTTAGGTTCTAGTGTATTAGGGATGAACCCATATCTACATAGAAAGAGTACTCCTAAGACATTAAATGATTTGCAAAGTAAATAAAATAAGATAGTAGTGGTGTAGTAGAAGAAGATGAGATGAAATCAATTCATAGCCCTTACTCCACTCAATCTATGTAATAATTATTATCTATTTTTACTTGTACTCTTTATCATAAACCAAAAACACAAAAATCAAATTACCAATATACTTGCTAAATCCTTGTGGATACGACACTTGTTGATACTACTATGCACCAATGCACTTGCTGGGAAATGGTTGTTGTGAAATAGTTATCACTCAGCCTTGGTGTAGGAAAGGGACAAAAGTCAATGCCCAGTGTACTTCGTCAGCCGATTGTTACACGGGGCCTAGAAGAAGTACCGGACCTTGGAAAAAGCTGCTTTAGCCATTGTCATCTTAGCTAGAAAGCTCATGCGATGTTTTCAAAGTTTTAGTATCGAGGTGAAGATCGATTTACTAGTAAAACAGGTCCTCAAAAGGTTAGATATGACGTGACACTTAATAAAGTGGACGACGGAGCTCGCAGAATATGAGATCTCCTATGAACCTCGGGGTCCCTTAAAGGCACAAGTTCTAGCAGACTTCGTGGCTAAGCTAACACACTCACCAATCGAGGAGGGGGATGGGTCACCTCGAGCCGACCTGTCCCCGAATTGGGTACTATTGGTGGACAGTGAGTCAAATCAAAGAGGAAGCGGAGCAATGGTGGTGTTGGAAGGCCCAAGAGGAGTTCTCATTGAGTAGTCTCTGAAGTTATCTTTCAAACCAATAGTAATCATGCCGAATATAAAGCTCTAATCATAGGCATGCTATTGGCCAAAGAAATGGGAGTCGTTCATTTAACAGCCAAGAGTGACTCGTTGCTGGTGATAGGTCAAGTCAATGGTGAGTTATGGGCAAGGGATCCTTAGCTCGTGCGATACTTGGAATATGTGAGAATATTGGCAAAGGCTTTTCTCACTTTTGAGCTAATTCAGGTGCCCTGGTAGCACAACAACCAAGCCAACCTACTGTTCAAGATCGTTAGCTGCACAAAACATGGTCAACAAAGGTGAGTCATAAAGGAAACATTGACCACCCCAAGAGTGGATACATTCATCGAGGACAAGGTCATGAGCCTAGGGGAGGGTGGTCGCAGGTCGGAATCATGGATGGTTCCTATTAAAGCCTATCTAGAAGATGGAGCATTGCTTGCAGACCCAAAGGAAGCGCAACAGATCAAAAGGAACTCGTCTAGTTATACTTTGTTAGATGGTCACCTATTCCGTTTTAGATACTCAAGACTGATACTTACTTTCATAGGTCGGGTTATGATCAAGAGCTTGAATTTTCACAAAGATGCCTTTAAAACCTTGATAAGAGCATTGGTACAAAGTAAATAGGCCACGACCGCTAGCACCGGTCAAGGAGCCCATTGTTGTCTCGATGAACTATTTTTCAACTCAAGGAAATAAAGAAACATGACAAGAGTAGGCTTAATCCCAAGGCCTGTACACAAAATGTAGAAAGCCATAATGAACGCACAACAATTGGGATGCAGTTTGATAGGGCCACGTTCAATAAGGTCAACAATCCCTTCTTGAAGTCAATGAAGGGAAGTCAAAGGTCGAGTCGTTCAAAAATAGTGGCATACACAAAAGTGAACTTCTGCAAGGGAGGAAGGGTACCATCTTGTTCCAGTTTGGTATTTTAGATACAAACCAAGAAATAGAGTAGTCCTCTGCTCGTCAAATCACTATTGTTTGCCTCACCTTCTTCCAACTGATTATAGAGTGGGAGAGGACTCTTTTGGAGTCGAGGCTTCTCTTCGCCATATTTGTTGCGTTATGTGACGTCCCGACTACTATACTAAATAATTATTATTTGATAAAAATATATGGAATCAATTTTTTTTTTCCATACGATTATCCTTGAGAGAACATTAATAATAACATAACTTCATATTCATATATGTAGTTTGCATCTATGTAATTGTTCATAAAATATTACAAAAATATATATATTTGTTAAATATTAAGAGTCCTACATCAGAATAGAAGATTTTCTATATTTTTAACATCTCCTAAAGATATTAATAGAAATTATCCATGAGTCAATCTTCAGAAGATCCACCAATAATATC
>Ga0214545_1009896_pt1 | contig 14203 bp, 9 predicted proteins | sample CNSS4metaG_FD_160064 | JGI IMG/M metagenome (GOLD analysis project Ga0214545, IMG submission 160064) | Root nodule microbial communities from cowpea collected in UCLA plant growth center, Los Angeles, California, USA - CNSS4 | ecosystem: Host-associated > Plants > Roots > Nodule | place: USA... | reverse complement strand
TATATATATATATATATGCTTCTTCTATTGATTGCTAGTATCTTTGTTTATGTATTTAAAGCTTTCTTTGTTTTACCCATTCATTGCATGATATTTGGGTCATTAGGTATTGGAAAATATCTCTTGAAACCTAGAATTGGAACAAGATACCTAATGGAACTTGTATCTAGGCATGGAACTTAACCCATTAGTTGTCTTAAACCCTAATTTGTAAAGCGGGTTTGTTTATTTAGGGATTCAAGGAATTGACTCTAAATAAGGAAACCTAGGCTCATTCAACTAAGGGATTAGGGTTTGAGTAGACTTGTGGGTTGACATTAGTAATTAATGGAGAAGAGTTTTATTGCCTAATATACATGAGAGCGAAGTAGGTGAAGTCTAACTCCAACAATATCAATCCATTGCATCTCTAGTCTTTACCATTTTCTAGAGTCTTCAAATATCCAAGTTCAATTTTACTTATTTATGAAATATTTACTTTCTTGCATACAAAAACCCAAATTATGAATTTATTCATTAGTTTAAATTAGTCACTAATTACATAATAATTTAGTATACACGAGTCTCTTGGGAAACGATATCCCGGTCTTACCAGTTACTACTTGCGCGACTTGGTACACTTGCCAAAGTCTTAACACAAATTCATAACTACATCAATATATTCTTTTATGATAATGTTGAATAAGAAAACCGAAAGATTGGAAAAAGGTTAGTCCTAGTATTTTTTTTAATCAAGTTCAAATTTTTATCAATTTTGTTTAATTTAGGTTTTTTTAACAGTAATGAACCGTGACCGATACATGTCATTTTTTGATTTTTTTAATTTTTTAGTTCTTTTTAATTTTTGAAAAAATGTCCATGTATCATCTCAACAGTGTGTCACATGCCAAAATCAATATTTTATATTTATTTTAGTCCACATATTCGTTATTTTTGTTCAATTTAATTTCATTTTTTTAAATGGAGTAATTTTATTTCTCTCTAAACACAGTGCAACTTTTTTCATACATCTAATATATGATTTTTGTTCAATCCATCTGAAAAACTTGTATATATACATTTAACATTTGTGACCATTGCAAAAAAATGTAAATATACAACTCCATCAACGTCTAAGAATATCAACATCAAACTATGTAGCACAAATTCGTTGCGCATATTTTGGTCATGCAAAACTCACACACATAAAAGAGTTCCCTAAATGCTTTGAGTTCATGCTACAGTGTTAATAGGTGAACGTTCCATAAAAAAGTCATATATGTCCTAACCACACCATGAACTAGGTGCAAATATAGACAATACACAACCCTAAGGAGCCCACCACGATGTTTACTCTCTACTAAGGGATACCTCATCACATAGTAAGTCATCACTAGCACTCGCTAAGTCGCTTACTCTATACTAAGGAACCCCTTATTACATAATAAGCAACCATCAGCACACACTAAGTTGTTTACCCTGTACTAAGGAACCCATTAGTACATAGTAAGCGACCATCAACACCCAAAGCCGCTTACTCTGTAGTACACAATAAGTGACCATCAACACCCAAATCTGCTTACTTTATACTAAGGAACCTCTTAGTACACAATAAGCGACCATCAGCACACACTAAGCCGCTTACCCTGTACTAAGGAACCCCTTAGTACATAGTAAGCAGTCATCAGCACCCAAAGCTGCTTACTTTGTACTAAGGAACCCCTCAGTATACAGTAAGCGGACATCAGCACCCAAAGCCACTTACTTTGTATTAAGGAACCTCGAACCCCTTGGTACGCAGTAAACATCCATCAGCACGCGACCATCAACGTTCCACAAAGCCACATATTGTACACTATGAAACTCCATGGTTAATAAATAAACCAACCCTATTTACCCAATAGATCGCCTAGCATAAAGTACCCAGCCTTCGAACTTCGCATGGTCGTTTACCGGGTACTGAATACTCAAAACATCCCCCAAAAGTACGCGGTACCTAGTCCAACCAATCCACAAGTCGTCCACCAAAGTATTAAAGGTCATTATAGTAATCTCACCCATTTTTACCAGATCCAGAGCAACAAAAGAGGTATTTTGAGCCCAAAGGCTCATTTCAAGTAGGACGCACAGGTAAAAAGGTATAAATAGCACAGTGTTTTATGTATTCATTACGCATTAAAATATTCTATGAGTCTCTGATATCACTAATGCTAACTTAAGCATCAGAGTGTCTTTTATAGGCACACATGCACCATCATCGAAGCTTCACCGGAGTAAGGAAACGTCAAGCCAACAACCTGGGTACTAGAGCAACACAGGAGATTTGTGGAGTACAACTTGGTCCTATAAAAACAATATACCCTACCAATAATAACCTCATCCAATGATACTTTGATTAACACCAACCACACCACAACAAAGGATTCCAATAAAAAGCCCTAAACACAATTGAAAATAAATGACTCCAAATCAAAATTGGATAAAGGATGAAACTTTACCTCCGATATCAAAACAATCCACCGCTCCAAGAATGAAACCCACCCAATAAACGAAAGTGAATTGTTCTCCACATTTGCGTCGTCCATAATACCACCTTATAAACCCTAACTAAAAATATTCTCATGAAGAAAGTGACAAAAAGGGCAATATTGAACCTAAGAGAACAAAATCAAAAAAAATAAAAAAAAGATGAAAAGTGAAGCAAGAACTACCTTTGTGCGAAGACAAACAGTGAGAAATGGGGTTCGTGAATTTGGCACAGATATTGTGAAGGATATGGTAGTTATTTTGCATTGTCATCCTCCTTAAATCTTGACACGTAATATTTTGTTACAAAAGATCGTGATGATGAGAACTTATTCCGAAATATTTTAATTATTTTTAAATTTAATTAAAATTATTAAATTTTAAAATTAAAAATATACAAAATTAAAAAAATATAAAATATGTAATTATAAAATTCTGAAATAAAAAATTATAGAATTAAAAATTAAAAAACTAAAAAATAAAAAAATTAATAAATTTTAAAATTTTAAAAATATGAAAATATATAATTTCATAACTACGAAATTGTAAAATATATAATATAAAATTATATAATTATATTACTGTAAAAATATAAAATTATCAAATTGTATTTTAATTTTAATTTTTTATAATTTTATAATTTTATAATTCAAAATTATATATTTATATATTTAATATTTTTAAAATTTATATTTTTTATAATTTTTAAATTTATAATTTTAATTAAAGATAAAAATAATTTTCGTTAAATATAGAATATAGTAAATTTTGAAAATACTCGCATCATCACAGTCTTTTATAACAAAAAATATTATGTAATAATATGTGACGACATTTAATGACATTTAAAGAATGTGATTTGAAATCTATGGAAACTTGAAAATAATTAAGCCTAATTTAAATTTGTCCTTGAACATATATTAATTATAACATCGAGCATTTAATTGGTCTCCAATATCATTAAAAAGGATTTTTTTTTTTACTTTACTTTTATTTTTTGTTTTGCATCTAAAGAAGCTAAAATAGAAAAGTTTCTTTAAAATCAGTGGAGTTTTTAATGTCTTATCATTTCTTATCCATTGTGTCTTGTAGAATATAAAAGGAGAGAGAGAGGAAGAGAAAAGGAAAAGATAAACGAAAATGGATAATTTATATATGTGTGAAACGATAAATACAAAAATGAGAAGAGATGGTAGGCAAAGCTTGATAATAGAACAAAAATGAAATGAATAAATCATCCTTTTTCAACAACATATATATGGCATACACGTGTTTATATATATAGACGCATTGCCTTCTCTGATCTCTTGTTAATATAGTTTGGCATCGTTGTAATGGTGGAAAGCAGAGAAGCATATAAAGAATAGTTAATGGGAAAATGAATTAGCAAGGTTTACCCGTTCTGCACTTAAGGCTTCCAGCATAGCGTGTAAGCCTTCCGACGTAAGTTCCTGGCTTGGCTTTGATCATGTCGAACCTTGAGAATGGCCTGTTAACAAGCTCAGGCCCAGATTGAACGAAATATGCTCCGTTCATGTACTCATCGTTGATTGATCTCCACTGCCATGCTGACCACACGCTCTCGGGAGAGTATTCTCTCTTTGTGATCTGCTTAGCATTAATGTCGTCAGGGCCAATGAATCTGTTACCCTCGCTGATGATGGTAGGGTTCTTGCTCCCACCAATCGCATACATTTCCCAGTGAGTGTAATCGTTGTTAACCACATGGAAGAAACCATGTCTGCATCTCGGCATCCTCTGAATCAATCTCTTCCCGAAGTGGTTGAATGCCAGGGTCACCTGCATGATCTTATCAGCGCCGTAGCTGTCGCTGGCACCGAACAGCATCGCCTCGTTGTGGTCGGTGAAATGGCTGTTGGAAATCGTAATGGCGGTGGATCCCATGATTACATCGATAAGTCCATCGTAGCAGTTTCTCATCGAGACATGATCCACCCAGATGTTGCTAGAACCAAAGATGGAAATGCCATCTCCATCACTCTGAGTCCTGAACCCGTAATGGGTCTCAGAATCTCTGATCATCCCACCACCATGAACAGAAATGTCGTAGACCTTAATTCCATGGATGATGACGTTGTTGATGAACTGGAGGGTGAAGCCAGCACCGCCGGAAATGTACACATCGACGCCTCTTCCATCAATGGTCTTGTTGCTGGTCATGATGAGCTCCTGCTTCAGGGTGATCACCATGCTGCGTTCGAAGATGATCCACAATGGGCCGTCACGTGTAACCGCATGCCGGAGAGTTCCTGGCTTTAGGTCAACCATGTTTTCATCTGAAGAGTCTGTTACCACGTAATATTTACCACCCTTTCCTCCCACAGTGTTTCTTCCAAAGCCCTGAACACAATCTGCAAGCTTCATCCTGTTGTCCGCCCAGTTGGGGTCACACCTCCAGCACCTGTCAATGGGGTTGGTCGCCATGCATGGACCGTCATGATTTTTCTTTCCCTTCAAGTTCCTTCGCTTATCCTTCCCAATTATAAGCCTGTTTTGTCAAAAAAAAAAGAGTACACAATTCAGAAACTGTTAAGAAAGGATATGGAAAGAGTTAATAAGGTATGAGAAAAGCTTACTCGCTAACTGAGGAAGTGAAGTTTCCGGAGACTGAATATGGATCTTTAAAGTATGCTGCTTTATTGTCCTTTGCAGCCTCTTCTGCTCTTGTCTGCCAGTATGTATCAAACTCGTTCGAATGGCTCTTCCAATACCCATCTTTCTCCAAGGAATTGGCGTTCAGGGTAGGGATTAACACTGCCAGAGAAAACAGAATAACAAAAAGCTTCTTTCCGATCGCCATATAGATATATATATATATATAGATATCTATATATATATATATATCTAGTGTTTTTTTTCCTATTTTTTTTTTTTCACTTACGTGGCCAAGGTCTTATTCCGGTGGAACCTAACCTCGGCCAACACAGAAGAAAATAAAGAACCCTTCTTATTTGGAACTGAATAAAGAGGAATGATGAAGGTTAATATGGGATGTAAAAGGGCGTATTTATATGTGCATGGTAGAGAGATAGCAACATTGAAAACTGCGATTCAAAAGCCAAATTTGGGTGTTGCTAGAGACATACAAGGCTGAAAGAAAGGGTAACCCATTAACAAATTCTCTTAGGTGTTACAGATATGCACAACCACTTGTTGCAATTTCCTATTTTTCATGAAGAAAAAAAAAATGAGTGATCCATCTTCATTTCACTCTAAAATGGGCATGGGAAATAGTCTGAATTAGATGTTTTATATATTTCAGTAAGTTATAATTATTTGAATTTAAAAAAAAAATTACCAAACTCTTCTTAATGGATTAAACCATGATACACATACATTTCACTTTATTTACATTTATTACACACTCACCATATAAATTTTCTTTACACTATTTTTTTTTCGTGGGTGCTTTTATAATTATTTGAATTTTTTAAAAAAAATGATGTTGGAAATCCATTACCAAACTCTTCTTAATGGATTAAACCATGATACACATACATTTTCACTTTTACATTTATTACACACTCATATTTTTCTTTTTAAATCGTTCTTCTTACTTATAAATTTATCATTTTTTTTATTCTGTCTCTAAATGTGTATATAGTAGGTGTTAATACACTTTTTTGGTATCCATGAATAATTTTTCTTCTGGACTTATCAGCTTTATAGTATGCAAGTGTTAAAAAGAGTTTGTTTGTTTGTTTGGATTATTAACATTCCCAATATAATGTTGTTTAATAAAGAAGTGAGAAACAGTATATTATAGTTAGATTTTTTTTTAAGAATTATAGTTAAGATTTAAGAAAACAATTTTGAGCCTATGTTTAGTGAAAATTGGTGGACACATCACCATAAAAATTTTCTTTACACTACTCTTTTTCGTGGGTGCTTTTATAAAATTTTCATTGACTATCACGTTTATGCACATTTTATCATTCAATCATTTTATGAATTTATTGTTTAAGTTTGTTTTCCAAATATCTTACTAGTGAAAATTTTCACTTTTTCGTAAATTTACCTATTCTTTAAATTTTAATATCTAAAGATAACATGTATGAAAGAAAAAAATAACATCAAAAATAATTTCATTTTGTAAAACAGTATACCTTTTTCATATAATTATTTATTTATTTTGTTCAACATGATCTCTTTATTGATAAAAAAATTTAATCAAACTTCTCAATTCTAATAAATCAACAAAATTATTTTAGAGTTCACTCAAATCCTTCAAACTTTGCCAATACAACACAGTGAAACTTTTTCTACCTTGAAAGTTCATTGTTAGTGTTATAAATTATCACTATGCAATGATTATAATTCTATTAAGTGTAAATTAAAATGGTTAATATTTGTTTATTGGCGATTTTATTATAAATTAAATGGAAAGGGATTATATTGTCGTGTTTTAAAAAATCAAGGAATTTGAATAAATATTTTTACTAAGTGTGGTATTAAATTCAGCAAAATAAATAAAAAAATCAAAATAAAATTATGAAATCAAAATCAAAATAATAATAATAATAATAATAATAATAATAATAATAATAATAATAATAATAGCTAAACGACATGTCGCCTTCTTTTGCAAATCATCATTTGGTTAAAAATTTAGCATAGTATAACTTGTAAGAGTTATAAACTTATGAATGAAAAAAATCAAATGAAAAATCATATTTAAAAATATGATTGGTGAAATGATAAAATTTGTAATTAACTTAACTAATTTAACTGTACATTTTTTCTATGTATCTATTCTCTAAAAAAATTAAATTACTATAGTTTTTTATTTAACCTCAAACTTCGATTACAGTTTTTAAAACCAATAGCATTCCAACTTAAATTACACTTTTATAAAACAAATTATATATATACTTTACTACGTATAAAATTAACCTCGAACTTTTAAGTAGACACGAAATTTCAAATTGGAAGAATGTATATATACATCTTCCAATTTTTCTACACCATTTTAATACTTAATAAAAAATTATTATTTTTTATTTTTCTAATTGATTTATCTAAAATTATTTTATATTTTATAATGAAAACATTATTTGGTTAGTGCTGGATAGATATTAAATATAAAAAAATGAAGTTTTTATATATCATCATTCTTTCAAATCTTCACTGGTGTATATAAATAAGATTAGTATTTAGTAGTCTCTTACCAGATTTATTCTATTATTGTAATTAATTTGAAAGTATTTTATCAAAGGGTCAAGACTTTGAATATAAAAATGGAAAGGAGAAGACATGGATGTATACACAAATTTGTGTACAAAATATTGCAAAATAATATCATAGAAGAAAATGACAAATTTTTTCAATTATTACATAGAACAAATACGATCTCTAATGTAAAACACTTCATATAGAGAATAGGCATGAACAGAATTGCAACCCGACATAACCTTGAATATAAGAGAATAGTGGTATCGTGTAAAGCATGTGTGCTCTTCAAAGAACAAGATGAAATTATCCAACTTTTGTTTTAATTGTTAGGTGTCCAACACAGCTTGGAACTTATGTAGTAAGTGGTTAGGTCTTACAAAAGTTTAGCATAACTCATCACATAACACTTCCACCGATTTTACGTGTATGGGATGAATACTAATGGAAACATTATTTGAAAAACTATGTGGATGAAAATAACAAAATACATATGGAAACATAGAAATAATGTATTGTTTAAGATTGTCATAATTTATCGAGAGAAAATATTAGGAACTATTTAGTTAAAAGTCTAGGCATGGATTAGAAACAAATCTAAAAAGCAAACTTCTCATTTTCTGACTAGTGCATTTGTCCAATGACATTCATTATATGTTAGGAACAAGGTAATAAAGGAAAGAATAAAGGAGAGAAAAATAGATAATAATTCTAAGGAAGGTGTAGTATGGAATGACGCACTTGAGTCCATAATCCATGAGTCAATAAAACTATCTAGACTACATAATAGTGCATCTTCAATTTCATCAGTTGCTGCATTTGCTGATTGATCATCATCTTGCATCTTGTTGTTGTTCTTCCTTGAAGCCCTACATTGATTTGTAAAGTGACCCCTTTTCTGACAATTCCAACAAGTGATATCATTCCAGAATTTTGGTTGTGATCTCCCTCTAGACTTTGATCTGCCTCAGCCTTGATTACGACCTTTCTGGCTACTTCTTCCTCTAGTTTTAGTACTCAATGTTGAACCAGAACTAGAACTGGAAGATTCCCATGAACTTTTCCTGCGAACATCTTTGCTTAAGATCAAATCACGAATGTTATCAAGCTTCAACTTATTATTACTTGCAGAATTACTAACTACAGTAATAGTTGCACTCCAACTTTCTAGAAGAGATGATAATAAAATTAATGCTTTAACCTCATCATCAAATGTTATCTGCACTGATGTCAACTACGTAATAATTGTATTAAACTCACTAATATGATTAGTAATCGAGTTACCTTCACCCATTTTTAGGTTGACTAGCCTGCGAATCAAATACACTTTATTGGTTGCAGATGGCTTTTCATACATATTTGACAACGCCTTCATCAAACCTACGATTGTGTTCTCGTTCATGATGTTTAATGAACGTCAACCGGATCACACCGAGTGTTTGCCGATCTAACAAATCCCATTCTGGCTGCTCCATGTCGGTTGGCTTCTACCCTATTAAGGGTAGATACAACTTCTTCTGATACAGGTAGTCCTCTATCTGCATCTTCTAGAACCCAAAGTCATTGCCATCAAACTTCTCAATCCTCACCTTCCTTTCTTCCAATGTCATTGCTCTTGTTGCTTTTGACGAAAGCTCCTGCTGCCTTTGACCAAAGCTCCTGTTGCTTTTGACCAAAGCTCATGCTGCTTTTGACCAAAGCTCTCACTACTTCTTTAAACTGAGATTCCCAAGAAGAAAAAGAAACCAAATATTTTCTTATGTGGAAGATCAAACAATGCTGCAACAACAGAGCATACTAAGAAAAATGGCTCTTGATACCAATTGTTAGGAACAAGGCAATAAAGAAAAGAATAAAAGAGAGAAAAATAGACATAGAGAATTTAACGTGGTTCGGCGTACAATGTGTATGCCTACGTTCCAGGAAAAGATTTAGGAAAAAGATTTACATAATTATTATCTAACTATGTTCCAGGAAAGTTTGGGAAGGTCTACCTTGCAGATGGAAAATCTCTTGATATTATTGGAAGAGGTGATATCAATATCAGAACCTCTAATGGAAGTGTGTGGACTTTGAATAATGTCAGACATATTCCTGCCTTAAAGAAAAACTTAATATCTATAGGGCAGTTGGATGATGAAGGGCATTACACCACCTTCGGAGATGGACATTGGAAGGTAATGAAAGGTAATCTTGTTGTTGTAAGATCCGTAAAAATTAATTAATTAATTCATAAATGCGGGTAGGAAGAACCTTTATGGCATTAAATATTGTTTGATACGATGTGAAAAGTGCTAGCTTAAGTGGTTGAGAGTACTTGATTATGTTGAGAGGACTTGGGTTCAAGTCTTATGTATGTCTATTATGTGTTATTTGATTTATTATCATTTTGTTAATATATTTGTGAATAGTGAGTGATATCATAATTATAGGATTATAATTGTTATCACTAAATATGAATTGGCATAGTGTTTGTGCTTTGGTCTTATGAGTGGAAGGTCACGGGTTCAAACCTTGATAGATAGGAAATAACCTTTATTTTTGCCAAATTTAGCTTGGAATGAATGTGAAAAGGTAGAGAGAACCCGGCCAGGAAGGTCTGAAAAACCACCTTGTAATTACCATTGAATAGGCATTAAACCCATAATAAAGCCCAATTTTCGTTTTTATCTCTTTAGACCAACATTAGGAGACCTATAAAAGGAAAAATCTGGGAGAAAGAAGGGTTTTCTGCATTTGGTCTGTTTTGGCTTAAAAGGAGAACGAAAGTTGGATTGGGAGTGGCAAGTTTTGGGTGCACAAGAGGTGAATTGGGAGAAGGCTTGAGGAGAAGCATTATTTTCTTCTTAATTTTTAATCAAGAACTTCAGGTTATGGGAGTTGTCCTTTGCATGTGTAAATTACATGATTTGTGTATGGTTCTGTGTCATTATAATCTCAATAGAAATTTGTATTGTAAGAATTCTGGATTTTGTGTCCTGTGTTTAAGAATTGGCTTGGTTTTAGTTGGTTGCAAAACCTTTTTATGCTTTATTTGGTTTGAGAATGAGGGTTTTGGTATGGAATGATTAGAGATGATTCAATCTCGAATTGGGGTATTTTGAATGGATGAAATAACATGTTCTGATGGTTGCTGACCATTATCTTATGCTTGGTAATGTGTGAATTGCGTTTTGGTCTGGTTTTGGTGTTTTTGGTGCATGAACAATGGCGAAACTCTGCAAGTTTTGCCCAAGCGAGTCTCTCTCGCCTAGACAAGAGTTGCAGATGCTTGTTCAGGGTTTTGGTTCGAGCTTTTCGCTCAGGTGACCAAGTTAGGGGTTGAGCGACACGTTCTCTCGCTCAGGCGAGATTGGCTCGCCTAAACGAGGTCGCGAGGAAACCTGGACGTTTTGAGCACGACTTCTCGCCCAGGCGAGAAGTTTTGGAGTGTTGAGCGACAGATACACTCGCTTAGGCAAGAATGGCTCGCCTAAGCGAGGTCGCGATGAGACTTGGTGTTTTTTTCTGTTGAATCCTCGTCCAGGCGAGGAGCTTTGTGTGTTGAGCGACTTAAGGTCTCGCTCAGGCGAAAAGAGCTCGCCTAAGCGAGATGAAGTGGTACAGCCACTATTGCACACTCGCTCAGGCAAGGTGGGTTGGCTTAAGCGAGGTTGATGGTTTAGCCTGGGCGAAGACCCCTGGGTTAAGCAAGAATGATGCATTATCTATGTTTGTGTGAGCTATTTTGAGCTGGTTTGTTTGTTGTTCCTAAATTTTAGGGATTTTATGCTTGTGTTGGTGATGTTTAGGCTTGAAGGACTAAGTACATCGGATTTTGGGATATGCTTGGAATAAGTCGCGAATGAGGAGTTCGTGATGGGTGGACAGTATGCGGAATGTGGACAATTAGTTCACCGGAGGTACTCCTTTTGGGATGAATGAGCGAGGGAGTTCATTTCATGCTCAACTTGAGAATGCTATGAGCGAGGGAGTTCATAGTAGGAAAGGCGGGTATGCGGTCCAGGTCCGACCGAGGAGTTCGGATGACGGACGAGGGAGTCCGTGAAGCAGGACTACAAGCGGGATAGGCTTGTAGGTTGGACCACGAGCGAGGAGGGTCGTGGAAGCACATGAAATCCCAAGATTTTAGAATACATGCATGAACTCATATTGGTTGAGTGGGGAAAAGTGGGTGTTTTTGGAAATAAATAAATAATTATTTATTGGCTGGGAATTATTTCATATTTAATTATGATTATGTGCATAGCTCACCCTATCCGTGTGTGTGTGGCGATGATCGGGTAACTTGTTATCCAGGGATAGATAATGTTTCAGGTGAGCCAAGAGATGCTTAGTGGCGGAGTGAGAGATCAGCATACAGGGGGATTTTACAAAGATTATTATTAAATTTTCTTGTGATTTGAATTATTTTTTTTATTTTGGTTTTAAATTTGTAAATGTGAATTCTGGATATTTTGACTATGAACTATCGTATCATGGGCTTTAAAGTTTTGAAATTTTCTACGTGTTTGGAAAATGGATTAATAACAAATGAGGTATTTATTTTTGTTTTATTTAATTATTTATTTTAAGTTACAGTTGTTGCTCATGGAAAGAAGCACGGATCTCTTTACATGATTGCAGATGAGGATATGATATCAGTTGCCGAAGTTGGCAACAAATCCTCTTTGTGGCATCAGAGGCTTGGGCACTTGAGTGAGAAAGGAATGAAGCTCATGGTCTTAAAAGGTAAAATACCTAACTTGAAGCATGTTGACGTTGGACCTTGCGAATATTGTATCTTTGGAAAGCAGAAAAAGGTTAGCTTCTCCAAAACAAGTAAGTCGTTTAAAGTTGAAAGACTAGAACTAATGCATACAGATGTTTGGGGGCCAACTCTAGTGAAATCCCTTGGAGGTTCACAGTATTACGTAACCTTCATTGATGACTCTACGAGAAAGGTATGGATTTATTTTCTTAAAAATAAATCTGATGTGTTTTCTGTGTTTAAAAGATGGAAAAAGGAGGTTGAGACTCAAACATGTTTAAAGATTAAATGTTTGAAGTCTGATAATGGTGGAGAATATGACAGTAGTCAATTCAAGGAGTTTTATTCAGAGAACGGGATCAGAATGATCAAGACAGTTCCAGGAACACCAGAGCAAAATGGTATGGCAGAAAGAATGAACAGAACCTTGAATGAGAGAGCAAGATGTATGAGAATCCAGTCAGGACTACCCAAGGTTTTTTGGGCAGACGCAATAAGCATAGCAGCCTATAGGACCATCAGTTCCTTTAGGCTATCAGTTACCTGAAGAAGTATGGTCTGGAAATGAGGTAAACCTTTCACATCTGAAAGTTTTGGGTTGTGCTTCATATATTTTTTTGAACTCTAATAGTAGAGATAAACTGGACCCTAAGGCAAAACAATGTTATTTCATTGGTTATGGATCTGACATGTATGGCTATAGGTTTTGAGATGACCAAAACAAGAAAATTATCAGAAGTAGAAATGTTACTTTTAATGAAACATGTTCTATAAAGACATGACTGCAGAATTTGCAAATGCAAATAGAAGGCCAGAGCAAGTATCATTAAAAGAAATTTCAGAAAGTGATGTAGTCAACAGAAGGTAGAATACAGAAATAAAGCTTGAGTCAAAGCCTGAGTAAGAGTATAGGTCAGAACCTGAACACATAGTAGAGTCAGTAACTCCTGAGTTGCCAACTAGAAGGTCTAGCAGAACAATTATAGCACCACAAAGGTATTCTCCTTCATTACATTACTTGTTGTTGACTGATGCTGGTGAGCTAGAGCATTTTGTTGAGACTGTGCAGGGAGATGAATCTATTAAGTGGGAGCTAGCAATGGAAGATGAGATAAAGTTTCTTCAAAAGAATAAGACATGGTCTTTAACCAAGCTTCCAGAAGGAAAGAACGTTTTGCAAAACAGGTGGGTCTATCGGTTAAATGAAGAACCAGATGGCAGCAAATGATATAAGGCTAGACTCGTAGTGAAAGGGTTCCAACAAAGACAAGGAATTGACTTCACATAAATTTTCTCTCATGTTGTCAAGATGACTGCCATTAGAGTTATCTTTAGTATAGTAGCTGCAGAAAATCTTCATCTGGAGCAGTTAGATGTGAAAATTGCATTCCTACATGGAGATCTTGAGGAAGAAATCTTTATGGCACAACCAAAAGGTTTTGAAGTACAAGGCAAAGAGAATCTTGTATGCAAGCTTCATAAAAGTTTGTATGGGTTGAAACAAGCACTGCGACAATAGTATAAGAAGTTTAATGAGTTTATGAGAAACTCAGGATTTCACAGATGTGAAGAAGATCATTGTTGTTATGTGAAGAAATATGTTGATAGTTATATCATTCTTGCCTTGTATGTTGATGACATGTTGATTGCTGGTGCTAATATGACAGAAATTGACAGGTTGAAGAAACAATTGTCAGAAAATTTTGAAATGAAGGATCTTGGTCCAGCCAAGCAAATTCTTGGTATGAGAATTTCCAG